>JGI24502J29692_10059998_pt1 | contig 11488 bp, 8 predicted proteins | sample BioPla3RNA1_FD_29692 | JGI IMG/M metagenome (IMG submission 29692)
GTTGTTATGTCAGACATTAGTATGTTCTTCAATCGAAAATCTGTAGAAAGGAGAGTATTATGGCGAAAGTTGTCAGTTATTTTCCCAGGGTGTTCTTTGAGAAAAGACAAGTGGAGATACCTCCCGAGTGGGATGTGGACTTTGCTACTGGTAACGGGGAAGATGAAATCATTGAGGCTTGCCGCGGGGTAGATTTAGTGCTGGTTCCTGCCGCCAACCCGCCTATTACGGCTAAAGTGATCCAAAATATCGATTCCGTTCGCTTTCTGCAGGTATTTGGCGCAGGTTATGACAAGGTTGATATTAATGCAGCACGGGATGCCGGGCTACCCGTAGCCAATACGCCGGGGCAAAATGCTACCACGGTGGCTGAGTTTACCCTTGGTATGATCATTGCACTTCAACGTAAAATATTAATTGGCAAGCGGGAAGTGGAAGCAGGAAATCATGAGATTATTCACCATCAATTTGTGCAAAGTGGGTTAAAGGAGATAAGAGGTGCCAGGATCGGCTTGCTGGGGGTGGGGGCCATAGGTCGTAATGTGGCCCGGTTTGCTAATATTATGGGGGCAAAAATAAGCTATTATGACATTTTTCGCCCGGATAAAAACACCGAAGAAGAACTTAAACTCACTTTTTGTTCGTTTAAAGAACTGTTGGAAAACAGCGAAATATTAAGTCTTCACTTACCCCTGAATGACGATACCCGCCGGATAATATCAAAGGATGAATTTGCTTTGATGAAACCGGGTACGCTGCTTATCAATACTGCCCGGGGCGAAATTGTCGATCAGTTAGCCTTGGCCGAGGCCCTGGAGAGCGGGCACCTCGGCGGGGCAGCCATAGATCATTTTGCTCCGGATCCTCCCCCCAATGATCATCCCCTTCTTCTGCTACCGCAAGAGGCGAAAAACAGGTTAATTGTCACACCCCATATTGCAGGTGTCACTGAAGGTTCCTTTACGCGGATGTTAGAAGAGGCAGTTGGTAATATGCAGCGTGTGCTGGCCGGGGAAAATCCCAAATATGTTGTTAATGGCATCAGTAGTGCCAGGGGCTAGGGGAAGCGGTAGTCGGTAGTTTTTCGGAAATGTTTACCAAGGGGGTGTTTTAATAGATTAGGGTAATAAAGGAAAATGACATTATTAACTAGCCAAGAGCTATCTGACGTAATCCTGAAGAACAGATTTTATAGCCTATTTGTAGAAACCCATCGTTCCAAAATTTCCCGAACCTCCATTACTTCTAAATATAACTTCTAAATAACTTCTAAAACAACTTCTAAATAACTTCCAAAATAACCTCTGAATAACTTTCCTTGAAATTATCACTGCAACTTTTCCTCCAATTTGCTTAGTATTTTTCTTAACTGCCTTTAGCAATTACTTTGCCAAAACATGAAGCCTATCTCTGGACGTTGCATTTTGTTGATACCTGGCTGGGGTAGTCCATGCATTTCAAAGTGATCCTAAAATAGATGAGCAATACCCAGGCCGGCAACTATGTTCAACCGGCAGATGCTCATATTATACAAGGGGAGGCAAAAGATGACCGTAAGCAAATGGATGCATGTTGGGACAGTTTTGAAGATGAATGCGCTTAATTATCCGGATAAATTGGGATGTCAAGATAAATTTAAGAGTTTTACCTTTAAAGAGTGGAACGAACGGACGTGCCGCCTGGCTAATGCCCTTCAGGGTATGGGTGTAGAAAAAGGCGATCGGGTAGCAGTACTATCCTATAACCGCGTTGAATGGATGGATATTTATGCTTCCTGTGGCAAAACGGGACATGTCGTTGTTCCTATTTTGTTTCGCCTGGGACCCAATGAGTTCGAATATATAATTAATCACGCTGAATGCAAGGCCTTTATCGTTGATGAACCATTTGTCGAAGGTGTTAACAGTGTCCGTGAAAAGTTGACGACAATTCCGGAGGGCAATTTTATTTTCATGGGTGAGGGTAAAACTCCGGAAGGTTACCAAAATTACGAGGAAGTTCTGGCCGCCAGTTCTCCGGATGAGCCGGACGTGGTGGTCGATTCACAGGATCCCTGGGTGATTATGTATACCTCCGGGACGACGGGTACGCCAAAAGGAGTAGTTCGCAACTATGACTGTAACATAGCCCAATATATGCTAAACAACATCAATATGGGTGTTCTGCCTACGGATAAGCCACTGCTCGTCATGCCTACCTGCCACGTGAACTCCGTTTATTATTCTTTCTGTTATACCTATGTTTCTGCTCCGGTGATGATCTATAATTCGGTCAGTTTTGATGCCGAGGATCTCCTCAAAACCATTCAGGACTTTAAGCCCACCTTTACCTCCCTCGTACCTACACATTATACCATGCTACTTGGCCTGCCCGATGAAGTAAAGAGAAAATACGATGTAAGCAGCATGCGGCAGTTGCTTATTTCATCCGCACCTGCCAGAAAAGAACTAAAAAAAGCTATTATGGAGTACTTTACCTCCGCAGAGCTTTGGGAGGCTTATGGTGCGACCGAAACGGGCCTAATTACCTACCTACGCCCGGAAGATCAGTTCAGCAAGCTGGGTTCCGTAGGCAAGGAGATATTTGGCATTGATGAAATTAAGCTGTTCGATGAGGATGGCAACGAAGTGCCACCGGGAGAAGTTGGGGAACTGTATGCAAGATCACCGCTGATCTTCCAGACCTACTGGAAGGAGCCTGAAAGGACAAAAGAGGTTTTTCGCGGCGAGTGGTGTACAGCCGGGGACATGGGCCGCATGGATGAGGATGGCTATTATTACCTTGTAGATCGTAAGAAAAACATGATTATCACCGGTGGTGAGAATGTTTACCCATCCGAGGTGGAGGACCTGATCGCTACCCATCCAGCGGTAATGGAAGTAGCCGTGATCGGCATTCCTGATGAGAAGTGGGGGGAAGCAATTAAAGCCGTTGTGGTTTTAAAACAGGGGTATCAGGCCAGTGATGAAATGGCCAAGGAAATAATGGATTTCACCAGGGGCAAAATAACTGGATTTAAACGTCCCAAATCCGTAGATTTTATTAGTGATGAAGAAATGCCCAGGACCGCCACGGGTAAAATCTTGCATCGTGTTCTCAGGGAAAAATATGGCACCTGGAGCGAGGCTAACTAACACAGGGAAGAATAAATGGAATTAAAGGAGGATGCGAGCATTGAAAAAGATGATGACGGGGAATGAAGCTATAGCATATGGTGCTTACTTAAACGGGGTGCGGATAGGTGCGGCCTATCCGGGTACACCCAGTACAGAGATCATGGAGGAATTTGCCAAGTACGAAGGCGTTTATGCCGAATGGTCCCCCAACGAAAAGGTTGCACTTGATACAGGTACAGGAGCAGCTTATGCCGGCGCCAGGGCCATGGTGTCTATGAAACACGTGGGTGTTAACGTTGCATCGGATTCGCTCTTTTATGGCGTTTATACCGGCCTCAAAGGGGGCCTGTTGATCATTAGTGCGGATGATCCGGGTATGCATAGTTCCCAGAATGAGCAGGATAACCGCAATTATGCCCGGTTCGCCAAAATACCTATGCTCGAGCCTTCCGACAGNCAGGAAGCCAAGGACTTTGTAGGAATTGCCCTAGAGATGAGCGAAACCTTTGATACCCCGGTAATGTTGCGTACAGTGACACGTATCGCGCACTCATCGGCTCCCGTGGAGATAGGGGACGAAACCCCGCCGGCAGCCCCGGCGGAACCGCCTCTTTACGATAGAAATCCCCAGAAATTTGTTATGGTCCCGGCTTATGCGCGTGGACGGCATGTGGTGGTGGAGGAACGTATTAAAAAACTTGCCGAATACGCGGAGAGTACCCCGATCAATAGAATCGAACCGGGCGATGATAATGTAGGAATTATCGCCGCGGGTGCAGTATACCAGTATGCCAGGGAAGTTTTCCCCAAGGCTACCTTCCTCAAGCTGGGTATGATCTATCCCCTGCCGGAAAAACTTCTTCGCCAGTTTGCCTCCCAGGTAAAAACAGTTGTTGTCATCGAAGAGCTCGATCCATTCTTTGAAGGTCAGATTAGGAATATGGGTATCGAGGTCAGGGGTAAGGATATTTTCCCCATTGTGGGTGAATTTAGCCCCGGCCTAATCCGCGAGCGTTCGGCTGCTGCAGGCCTAATACCAGCCTCAGAGGGCTTGGCAGAGGCAGAAGCCGCCTCTACTTCTACCGCTGAACTTCCTATCCGCCCACCCATGCTTTGCCCAGGTTGCGGCCACAGAGGTATGTTTCACGTCTTTCGGGAATCAGGTGCATTGGTCCTAGGTGATATCGGTTGTTATACTCTCGGTTCTGCTCCTCCTCTAAGTGCCATGCATACCACTGGGTGTATGGGTGCCAGCATCGGTGTTGCCCATGGTATTGCCAAAGCGGGAGTGAAAGATCGCGTTATAGCTGTTATAGGTGACTCCACCTTTTTCCACTCAGGAATACATCCTCTCATAAACGTTCTTTATAACCAAAGCAATGTAACCGTTGTCATCGCCGATAATAGCGTTACAGCTATGACCGGCCACCAGCAGCATCCGGGTACCGGGATTACCTTGCAGGAAAAGACCACCAATGCTGTAGATCTGGAAAAGCTGGTCCGCAGCATTGGTTTCGACAAAGTGGATATTGCAGATCCCTACGATCTTGATGGTCTTGCCGAAGTCCTTGAGGATCACCTTGGCAGTGGGAAGCCTTCCGTTTTAATAGTCAGGCGCCCCTGCGTCCTCTATACCAGAGAAAAGAACGAGCCTCCCCATGTAGATGTAGAACTGTGCAGCAACTGTGGCACTTGCCTCGATCTTGGTTGTTCACCTATTGGACAGGCTGAGGATCATGTTGTTATTGATCCCATTTTATGCAATGGATGTGGCCTTTGCATTCAGGTTTGCCCATCTGAAGCCATTGTCAGGTAGTTGCCCATGAGGATGTCTTGCGTATGGGCACCTCTAATTATTTTATACGCTAATTCCTAATATCTTAAAGAACAAGGAGGATGCAAGGTGAAGAACATTGATATTTTAATGGCCGGCGTGGGAGGCCAGGGTACTATTCTGGCCAGCAATATATTGACGGAGGTGGGCCTGGAACTCAAATATAATGTAAAAAAATCGGAGGTACATGGTATGGCCCAGCGGGGCGGCACAGTGGAAAGTCATGTGCGCTGGGGTGATGAAGTCCATGCGCCTTTAATTGAACAGGGTTATGCGGATTATCTGATCGGTTTTGAAATGCTGGAAACGGCCAGGTGGCCCTCATATATTAAAAAGGGCGCCCCCGTGATTATCAACAGTTATCAGATTCCGCCACCCTCTGTAAATCTGGGCAAGGCGAAATATCCAAGCAAAGAGGAAATTGAATCCATCCTGACAGCTGCGGGAGGAAAAGTGATCTGGGTGGAGGGAACAAAAATAGCAGAAGAGCTTGGCAACCCCGCTGCCGCTGGAGTGGTTTTGCTGGGCGTTGTTTCCAACATGCTGGGTGGTGATGAGGGTATTTGGCAGAAAGTAATTCAAAGTCTGGTACCAGAAAGGTTTTTGGAGTTAAACAGAAAAGCATTCCAGGCCGGCCGGGCCTTAGAAGTAGCGTAAGTAACCAGAAAGGAGAGCTTAAGTGAACACAGGGCTAAATGTCGAAGCGCTGGAGTACTTTAACGAGGTAACAGAAGATCCTTGCCGGGAAGCCAGGTTATGGAAGGAAAAGACAGATGGCAGGGTAATTGGTTTTCTTCTAACGGATGTACCGGAGGAGCTGATTCATGCAGCAGGTTTTTTCCCATACGGTATCTCTGGGGGAAAGAAGTGGTTGAGTCTTTCTGATGCCCATTTGCAGACTTGGACCTGTTCTTACATTCGCAGTAGTTTTGCCATGGCCCTCGGGGGGGAATACGATTTTTTCGATGGTCTTGTCATTCCCCAAAGGTGTGATGAAAGCAGAATGGTGATGGGGATTTGGAAAAATCAGAGGCCCCTAGCCTTAATGGATAATTTCCGTCCCCTGCGGCAGGTGGGAAGACCCAGTGCTAATAGGTATTTTCTCAGGGAACTGGATAGGTTTAAAAAAGGATTGGAAGGACTTCGTGGTTCAGAGATAACTGATGAAGAATTAAAGGAAAGCATTAAGTTATACAATAGCAACCGGGACCTTCTAAGCAGGCTTTTTGATCTGCACCGGAGGGATCCCTCACTGATCAGCAGTAAGGAACTATACAATATCGTCGTCGCTTCCATGATTATTCCGCGGGACAAATTGAACGAAAAGCTGACCAGCCTTCTTGGAACCCTAAAACCAAATCCGGAAAGTGAGGCAAACGGCAAAATCAAAATATTTATCTCCGGAACATTTCTGGAACCCTTGGAAATTGCCGATTTTATTGAGGAAACGGGCGGTGTTGTCGTCGGGGATGATTTAAAAAATGGATCCCGTTACTTTGATGGTAATGTTGCCGAGGAAGGGGATCTCATGCAAAATCTTGTGGACAGGCAGGTTAAAAAAATGCCCTCAGCAAGTTTTGATGATTTTGCGAACCCAAGGAGTGATTACTTGGTAAATACCGCCAGGGGCAACGGGGCTGATGGGGTTCTTCTCCTTCATCTCAAGTACTGCGAACCTGAAAACTATGATTATTTGGATATGAAAACAGCACTGGAAGAGGCTGGTATTCCGGTACAAAAACTGGAAACCGAGTTCGGGCAGACCTCGCTGGGGCAACTGCAAACGAGGGTGCAGGCCTTCATGGAAATGTTGGGAGGGGTGGATTTGGTATGAGCAATAAGAGAAGGGCAAAACCCTTTAAAACGACGGCATTTATGAAGGAACTCATGGCAAAATATTATGCCGATGGCGCGGCGGCAGCGGAGGCCGGTATACCGGTTGCCTGGGTCACGGCAGTTTCCCCGGTGGAACTCGTTTACGCAGCCGGTATGTTTCCCTATTATCCTGAAAACTTTGGGGCGGTCGCCTCGGCAAGAAAAATCGCCGATAAGCTTTCCGTCGTGGCAGAATCCAAAGGTTATTCCCATGATCTTTGCGGCTATGCCCGCTGTGGAATTGGCGATGCCTACGCATCCGAACACCCGGTGGGGGAAATTGTCAAGCCGAACATGCTCTTTGGGTGCAATACGCAGTGTGGTACCCTGGCCAAATGGTTTGAAGTGGCCAGCCGCTATTATAAGGCCCCATATTTTCTGCTTGATACACCCCAGGTTGTACAGGATCCGGATGATTCGGTGACAAGTTATTATTTGGAGCAGTTATATGAGTTCATCGCCTTCCTTGAAGATTTTACAGGCAAAAAATTTAGCTTCGATAAGTTAAACGAAGTGCTCTATTATGCCAACGAAGCCTGTCGTCTTTGGAACGAGATACTTGATACAGCTGCACTAAAGCCAGCACCTTTCGGTTTTTTCGAGGCCTGCTTTCATATGTTTCCGATCGTTACCATGCGTGGTACGAAGGATGCTGTTGATTATTACCAGGCCCTCAGGGATGAGGTCTATGAGCGGATAGAGGAAAAAACCTTTGTGGTAGATGATGAACAATTTAAGATCTATTTTGATCACATTCCACTTTGGCCTAGACTGCGCTGGTTTTCTGATATTTTTGCCGAGCACAAGGCCATGATAGCAGTCTCGTTGTATACGCACTCCTGGGCCTATTCATTCGATCTTGATCGTCCCATGGAGAGCCTTGCCGAGCAATATACCCGGGAGTTCGTCAACCGCTTTTTCGATTATAGAATTGATTTAAAGCTGGATCTAATGCGGAGATATAATGTTGACGGATTTATTCTTTTTTCCAACCGTAGTTGCAAACCCAACGCGATAGGTCTCTATGACAAACAGAATATTCTTAGTAGGGAAATGGGGATTCCCGGCGTAATCTTTGAGGCCGACATGTCAGATCTACGTTTCTTTTCGGAGGAACAGGTTCTCAATGAGCTGAGGCCATTCTTCGAACAGTTGAAGGCTACGGCCAGGTAAATGTAATTTGCCTGGCGAAAAAGGGGGCCTGCGGTTCTGCGCTTGAAGGGGCAGGCCTCCTATTAAGTATATGGCAATAAGCCTGGGAAATTTACAATAAATATTCGCAAAAGTTCCCAAACTGCCAAGGTTAAATAAAGAAGGACTAGACTATACATTACAAAATATTTGTAGGATGGTTGATCCCTGTTCGGGTAAATGCAATTATTTTTGGGGGGAGGGTATGGATCTAGGCTAACAACTGAATGTGACAATAGTTCATAACACGGGAAATATGTGCCTGACTAAAAAAAAGAAAAACCGGGGTGATCGATGAATGTTCGGATTTGAAGATGGCGGTGTCATGTGGGCGTACCTTCTGGCGATCCTAGGTACAATTTTGTGTGTTGCCTATGGGATTTTAAGGTGGAATAGCGAGGATTAGATCAAGTTAAGTAAATTTTAGGATATTTTATATTTTAGGGGGTTTTATTGATGAATTCCACAGCGCTTATAATAGTAGTCCTGCTCTATCTTGGCGCAACCATATATTTAGGTTGGCTGGGGTACAAACATACATCCTCGGCAAAGGATTATTATACCGCCGGCGGGGAAGTTAACCCCTACCTGATGGCTATGGGCTATACAACTGCTTTTATTAGCACTTCAGCTATTGTAGGTTTTGGGGGAACCGCGTCAGTTTATGGATTCAGCATGTTTTGGCTGGTGACATTTAACATTATTGTTGGCATTTTTGTTGCTTTTATCTGGATTGGCAGGCGCACACGGGCCATCGGCAAAAATTTAGGTGCGCAAACTTTCCCCGAGTTAATTGGCCTGAGATTTAAATCCGATTTTATTAAGAAGTTTTCTGCTATTGTTATTACCGTTTTTATGCCTCTATATGCGGCCGCAGTGATGATTGGCGGGGCACGCTTTATGGAAATGTCTCTCAACATGAGCTATAGCATGTCCCTAATCATCATGGCTGTCATTGTCGGGGCCTATGTTCTCGCCGGGGGGATGAAGGGGGTTCTTTATACTAGTGCCTTTCAGGGGACCTTGATGCTCGTCGTTATGCTTTGCCTGATTATCTATACCTATGTCACCTTGGGAGGCATCTCCGGGGCGCATACAGCGCTGGCTAATATGGCCCACCTGGTACCCAAAGAGCTGATTGCCAGTGGGCACCGGGGCTGGACAGCCATGCCGGCATTTCTTTCTCCGAACTGGTGGTTTGTTTTTTCCTCCCTCGTTCTGGCTGTGGGTATCGGTGTTTTGGCCCAGCCACAACTGGCGGTCCGTTATATGACCGTCAAGAGCAACAAGGAACTTTACCGTGCCCTTGTTGGCGGGGGAATCGCTATCATGATCTTCACCGGGGCTGGCTATGCCTGCGGGCCCCTGACAAACGTTTATTTTTATAAAGAACTTGGCCAAATATCCATGCACGTTTTTCCCAATACGGATACCGTTATTCCAGCTTTTATATCTGCTACCATGCCCGCCTGGATATCTTATGTTTTCCTGCTGACTTTGCTTTCCGCGGCCATGTCTACCTTGGCCAGCCAGTTTCATGTTATCGCAACCTCGGTCAGTTATGACCTTTATACGCCGAAGCAGGCTAATGATCAGAAACGGCTCACTTTTGCCCGCTATGGTACCATCTTCGGCTTGGTGGCCACTGTTTTGCTTAGTTTTGTCCTGCCGGGAAGCATCATTGCCAGGGCGACAGCAATCTTCTTTGGATTATGTGCAGCGGGATTTTTTCCTGTTTACCTCTTCGGGATATTCTGGAAAAGGATAACGACAAGTGGAGCTATCGCCGGCTTGGTTTCCGGAACGGCCGTCTATGTTTTTATCATGTTTTTTATCAATGCCAGAATGGCGGACACCTTTAAGATTTGCCAGGTTTTCTTTGGGCAAACCTGCCTTGCCGGTGAACCTTGGAATTATATTGATCCGCTGGTCTATACTTTCCCCATTTGTTTCTTAGCGGCAATCGTGGTGAGCTATATGACCCAAAACACAATTGATGAGCAACACGTTAGCAAATGCTTTACATTTGCCAAGGGTAAAGTTGATCTCGACAAGCGCGAAGTTGCTAGACGTGCCAGTTAGTCATCTAGGGCTTTCCAGTCTAGGGAGGGTGGCATAAATTGGGGGAATTAGTAAAAATAATATAAATCCTAGGGAGGGTATTTTTAAATGGCATTTTTTAACGAAAAATGGGAGACGATGGACCAGGATCAGTTGAAAGAGGTGCAGTTGGAAAAGTTCAAAAAACAGGTAAAAAGGATGTATGAAAACCCCTTTTACAAGAAGCGTTTTGATGAAAGCGGAGTAGCGCCGGACGATTTTAAAAATTTGGATGATGTTAAAAAGGCTCCCTACACTTTTAAGGATGATTTGCGGGAAAATTATCCCTTAGGCATGCTGTCAGGGGATTGGGAGGAGGTCGTCCGCATACAGATGACCTCCGGGACAACAGGAACACCGACTCCTATGGTCTATACACAAAATGATATTGATGTCTGGGCTGAGTGCATGGCCAGGAATTTTGTTGCCGGGGGCCTGAAAAAAACCGATATTGTTCAGCAAGCACACGGGCTGGGGCTTTTTACAGGCGGCATGGGCTTTCATTATGGCCTTGAACGTGCTGGTGCAAAGGTTATCCCTACTAGCTCCGGGGGTACCGATCGCCAGCTAAGGTTGATGCAGGAGTGGGGCACAACAGTTTTTACAGGCACCCCCTCGTATGCGGCGTATATTGCTGAGGTCGCCAGGGAAAAAGGGATCGATCCCGTTAAAGATTTAAAGCTAAGGCTGGGATTCCATGGCGGGGAACCGGTTTCCGATGAACTAAGAAAAAGGATCGATGATAGAATTGGCTACAAGGCTCATGGTGGGGGCATGAGGACTTGTTACGGCCTCACGGAAATGGGCGGCCCGATTGGCATGGATTGTGAGGAAATTGCCGGCATCCACCTTTGGAATGATCATTACCTTGTGGAAGTGCTCGATCCGGAAACTTTGGTAGAAGTAGAACCGGGCAAGCCGGGGGAGCTGGTTATCACTAATCTCAGTTTTGAGGCCATGCCAATACTACGTTATAGGACGGGTGATCGGGTCATCGTCAGCTTTGACAAATGTGCCTGCGGCAGGACGCACCCAAGAATTACTAATTTCCTAGGGCGCGTTGACGATATGCTTTTAGTCAGCGGGACCAACGTATTTCCCAGCCAAATTGAATATGTCCTTCTTCAACATTCCGAGATGAGCGAAAACTGGCAACTGGTTGTCGGGGATAACAAGGGGCTGCATACGTTGAAAGTGGAGGTTGAACCAGCGCAGGGAGCGAAGATCGATGATGCATTTATTAAGGAATTGGAGAAGGAGCTGCACAGCAATCTGGAAATTAGATGTAGTGTGGATATAAAGCCAATTGGTTCCTTGCCAAGATTTGAGGGGAAAGCAAAGAGAGTGAGGGATGAGCGCATCTAGATCCGTC
>JGI24502J29692_10076068_pt1 | contig 11384 bp, 6 predicted proteins | sample BioPla3RNA1_FD_29692 | JGI IMG/M metagenome (IMG submission 29692)
AACAATCTTTGTGGTATGGAAATTCGAAATGTTGACAAGGTTAATGTGGTTGATATTTCGGACGCAAAAGCAAAAGAAGTAAGAAAAAAATGGATGCTGCAGGATTGAAAATATGGACTGTGGGATCACCGATCGGGAAAATTGACATTGAAACAGGTGATTTCTTAAAACAAACAGAAGAGTTTAGACGGATGTTGGAAGTTGGAGAAATTTTAGGAGCAGAGAATATTCGGCTGTTTTCTTTCTTTATTCCTGAGGGAAAAAATCCAGATGTGTATAAGGATAAAGTTATTGACAGGCTAGGTGTCTGGATGGATTTGGCAAAAGGAAGCAATATTACATTGTGCCATGAGAATGAAAAAGGTATTTACGGAGATGTGCCAGAAAGGTGTTTGGAGTTATATAAAATCTTTCCAACATTGAAAAACATATTTGACCCTGCAAATTATGTGCAATGCGGAGTGGATACAAAACAAGCATGGGCAATGTTGAAAGAGTACACAAAATATTTACACATCAAAGATGCTCTTGAAAATGGTCAGGTGGTTCCGGCTGGAAAGGGTCTTGGAAATGTTGAGTATATTTTGAAACAATATCAAGCGCAAGGCGGAGATGTTGTTACTATTGAACCACATTTAACAATGTTTGATGGTCTAGCTACTTTAGAGAATGAAGGGAATACTAGCGGAGTGGGAGAAGTATATAGTTATCCGTCAAATGAAGCGGCATTTAGCGCTGCGGTGGAAGCGTTTCGTTCAATCTTAAATTAATGTGATAATCGTAAATGTGTACATAAAAATATTAGATTTATGATATCAAAAAAGAAAACAAGGAAGGAAAAGAAGAAAATGAAAAAAATTAAGAAGGCAGTAGTAATGGCAGTAGTTACACTTTTGACTGCATCAACGTTAGTTGGATGTGGAGGAAGTGGTGACAAAGGGGGAAAGACGGAAATTACTTTCTTCGCAGGTGTATCAGCAGACAATGGAGATGCATACAAGAAGATGGTTGAAACATATAACAAGACACAAGGTGATATAGATGGTGTCTATGTAAATTATAAACCAAAAGCAAGTACATATGATGCAGATTTATCAACAGTGTTTGCAGGGAAGATGGTGCCGGATGTAGTTACAATTAGTGACCAATATTTTAAAGGCTATACAAAAGATGGAAATCTCTATAACATTCAGAAATTAGTAGATAACGAAAAACTCATTACTAAGAATAAAGATGGTGAAGTGAATTTGGATTGGAGTAAGATTCCGGTAGCCATGACAAATCGTTTCAGAATTGACTGGGAAAAGAAATCATCAGGCAATGAAAAAGATGATTTGTATGCGGTTCCCAATGGTGCAAATCCTACGATGATTTTTTATAATGCGGATGCATTTACAGAAATTGGTATCAACATTATTTCAGTTGCAGAGGAAGATTTAGAAGCTTACAACAGCAAAAACGGAACTAAATATATGCCTCATGGTTACGCAGAGTATGCAGAGAGTGCAGCACCGGCATCTGGATTAAAAACTTCAAAGAATCTTGCGGGGCAAACAGTCGTGAAAGTATTCAACAATCAAATTCCGTTAAACTGGAACGAACTTCTCGTGTTGTCAAAAAGCTGTACAAAAAGTTACAATACAGCTTCTGTAACAGAATATGGTTTCTTAAATGAATGGTGGTTCTCGCATGGCTGGTCTGTTGGCGGAGATTGTATGATGTGGGATGAAGCAAAACAACAATATATTTTTTCTTTAGGAAATACAACTCCTGGATATCTTGCAGTAAAAGATGTAACTGTGAATGGAACGTCATATAAAGCAGGAGATGTTTTAACAAATGTAGATAAAGTGTATTTATCAAATAATCCGGCAGAAGTGACAGAAGCTTTGTATCAATTACCATCGCAATATGATGCGTTTGCAGAATTCTGTGCACTGTCGCAGACAAAGGGTGCTGCAGTTGATCTAGCAGGAAAAGTAGGATACGGAGTGTCACCATCACCTGCTAAATTAGGAAGTTATGGAAAATCAACTTTCTTCACTGCATCCAATGTTGCTATGGCAGTACTTGAGTTAGAAGCAATGAATACTGTTGCACAATCGCTTGCAGGACAATTTGCATGGGACATTGCACCGAACGTACAGTATAGAGAGTATGAAGGCGGTGATTTGAATGCGGATGGCACCTTAAAAGTAATTGGTGTGGATGGTTATACTGGAGCACTGAAAACGGTTGAAGGAACAGCAGTGGTTGGTAAACAAGCTGGTTCGTCTTTGAATTTATGTTTTGCAATACCAGCAAATGCACCGAATCCAGAAGCTGCATATAAATTTATTCAATGGGCAGCAGGTGCAGAAGGACAGGAAATTCTTGCAAGTGGTAATACGCAAGTTCCAAACTATCAAGAGACGGGATTATCAGATGAATTTTTAACTTCGGAAGCTAGACTGTGTAAAAACTATAGTGTAGCTGTAAAAAGTGCAGTTTATGAAGAAATTGGTGACTGGTCATATTTGGAAGATGGTGAATGGGTAAATCATTGGGCAAATCTTTTAAACACTGATGTTCGTAATGGTGAGATGTTGTTAGATGCTTTCTTTTCAAATGAAACTGTAACACAGTTTGCTGATATTAACTTGGGCAAATACGAAATTAGAATTGATAAAAAATAGAAAGTTGATTGGTGACAATGAAAAAGATGTCAGTAAAAAAATCTAACAACTTAAGACAGCAAGAAGCACGATTGGGATTAATCTTTGTATTAATTCCATTGTGTGCGTGGACATTCTTTGAAGGATTTCCGGTAGTCATGTCTTTTGCTGCTATGTTTGGAGATATTAAAAACTATAACATTACAACTTTTACATGGAACAATTTTGAAAGTTTCAAATTTTTATTCTCAAATCCTCAGAGTGCTTTTTGGACAGCACTTGGCAATACATTTTTTGTGACTAGTGCGCAGTTTGTCAGCTTGGCTGTATCTCTGATTTGTGCAGTACTGTTAAATCAAAAACGACGTTTTGGTAAAGTGTGTGAAGTAATGTTTTTTGTACCATATGTGTGTTCTGCGGTTGCGGTGGCTATCATGTGGAGATGGATGTTTAATGAAGACGTAGGCGTTATCAATAACATCTTGGTAAATGTCTGTGGAGAGAGTGCAAGGGTACATTGGATGACTGATCCGAAAGCATATCGTTGGATGTTATTTATCATTACAGTATGGAAAGATCCAGGGTATGGAATCATTATGTATAAGGCTGCATTGAAGAACATTGATCGGAGTTTGTATGAGGCTGGTAGAATTGATGGAGCGAATGAGTGGCAATTGTTTAAGAATATCACTTTCCCAAAATTAAGTTCAACGACGTTGTTCTTACTTTTAGCAGGTATCATTACAGGTATGAAATGTTTTGATATTGCTAAGATTGTAAGTCCACTTACGTGGACAGGCACGGCAGGCCCGAATAATTCCGGTCTGACTATGGTTTACTACGCATATCTACAAGGTGTGACATGGGATAACATCTCAATAGCTTCAGTGATTTCATGGGTATTATTTATCATTATCTTTATTTTGACATTGATTAACATGAAAGCAAAGAAATATTGGGGAGGTGAAGAATAATGAAAACAGCAAATAATAAAAACTTTATGGGAAGCATTTTGTTTTATGTTGTTATGATAGTATTCTTACTATTTACGGCTTTGCCATTTTATGTTGGGTTAATTACTTCGGTTACTTCCAGTCAAGAGCTGGCAACTAGTATGGAATTTATCTGGTGGCCAAAACAAGGTTTGGACCTATCGTCTTATTTCACGATTCTGCTTGATGATATGTTTGCAAGTACGGCTCTCCCGACTTTGGTAGTAGGATTTTTGAATACACTCTGGATTGCAGCAATATCGGTAACAGGAAAGCTTTTCTTCTCAGGACTCGCAGCATATGCATACGCAAAACTCGAATTCAAGTGGAAAAACCAACTTTTTATCTTGCAACTTGCAACTATGATGGTTCCGACCGTATGTATGATAATGCCATCTTATATGTTTTACAACATGCTGGGTTGGACAGACAGTTATCTGCCTATTATTATTCCAGGCTTGTTTGGAAATGCTACTATGATTTTCTTCTTTAGAGGTTTTTTTGAAGGTATTCCGACATCTCTTTTGGAAGCGGCTAAAATGGATGGTGTGGGAACTTTTGGATGTTATATAAGAATTATGATGCCATTGGCGATTCCGGCTTTTATGGCGCAGTTAATATTTTCATTCTTAGGAGTTTACAATTCATATACAGGTCCACTTTTATATTTGACTCAGGATTATCAGATGACTTTGCAACTTGCCTTAACGCAGATTACAACCGCGTATGCAAGTTACCCAAATATCAAATGTGCGGCAGCTGTTATAGGATTGCTTCCGATGGTTATCATTTTCCTTACTTGTCAGAAATTCTTTTTAGAAGGGCTTTCTGCAGGTAGTGTAAAGGAATAAAAAAGAAGGGAGAAAAGCATGAAGAAGTTACAACCATTAAAAAACATAGTAATTTTCTTGCTTGTTGGATGTATGCTGACAGGATGTGGTATGCAATCAAAAGTAGTAGAACTTGATTACTACGATGAACTGGGGGACGGGTACAATACCGATTTGTTTTACAAAAATCAGGTAAAAGCCTTCGGTGCAGATCCTGGTGTTATCTACATCGATGACGAAAATGACAAAGAAAATTACGGGTATTTTTATCTCTATCCAACCAGTGATTCGGATTTAGGAACGAGGGGTATTGTAGCGTACCGAAGTAAAGATTTAGTAGATTGGGAATCAGTTTCGATTGCATTTTATCCGGAAGAAGATAGTTATGGAGATCATGACTATTGGGCACCGGAGTGTATTTTCGACAAAGAGGCAGACAGAAGTGAATATGGTCTAGGAGAAGGCAAGGGTGTATATTACTTGTTCTACTCAAGCAATGATAAAAACAATACAGAAGAGTTGGTTTTTGCAACTCATGCTGAAGAAGAGAAGTACAAAACAGAGAAGGAAAAAGTGGAAGCAATGACGCCGGAACAGGCACAGCAAACAGTGCTTTCTTATAAAAATTCTACAAATTCAGAAATTGCTCTTGCTGTATTGACATATGAAACTAATATTAAGAGTGGTGTAGTAGACGCAGGAGAGGAAGCGAAAAATACATTGTTATCTATTATCAAAACAGATATCGAATGTTGGACAGTAAGAAATGACTATGCTCTAGGAGTGGCAGTATCTGCTTCTCCAGCAGGGCCTTTCGTACAATACACAAGAGAAAATCCTGCAGAAGGAGAGAGAAAAATTACAAAGCAAATGCCATTTATTTCATCAGAGGACATGATGGAATATGCAAATGCACAGGAGAAAATTTTGCAAAGTGGAGAGATTGGATTTACTATGATTGACCCATCTCCGTTTGTAGACCCACAGACAGGAAAGAAGTATTTGATTTTCGTTAGAAGAACAGGCCGCTCTGGTATGGATACACATTTTGTGTGCGGTATGGAAATGGGTGATTCTTGGACAGACGAACCGAAGTGGGATACTTTAACTAGATTGACATCATGTGGATATTTGGAAGTTGATGGAAAAGAAAAGGCGGATGTTGATATCAATTCTATTAACGAAGGACCGTTTATGTATTACAAGGATGGTACATATTATTTGACATACTCTGTAGGAAGTTATAATAATGCTACTTACTCAGTAGCACAAGCCCTTTCGGATTCCGTGCTCGGCCCGTACACAAAGCTTAATCAAGCAGATGGTGGCTATGTGATGGTTGCAGATGGACACGATGATATTTCAGGTGCTGGACATCACTGTTTTGTGGAAGCAGAGGGAGAATTGTACATTGTATATCACGCTCACTGGGATAAAGTAAACAAAAATGGACAAAGAGGATTCCAGGCAGACCGTGTCTTCTTCACAAAAAACGCACAAGGCAAGACCATTATGCAATGTAACGGTCCAACAGTTGTTCCGATGCCAATTATGGGACCGACTGCTGTGTGGAAAAACATTGCAACAGAAGCGACTGTGACAGCGACAAAATGTGATGAGAAAACAATTGCAAACTTGAACGATGGTAAGATTGCAACACTTTCTTATATTGATTTTGTAGGAGAATTTCAATCAAAAGGAAAATCAAAAATCACAATGAACTTTGATGAATATCGTAGTATCAGAGCAATCATGGTATTTAACAGTAAGAATAGTGATTATCTGTTTAATAAAATTAGCAAAATTGAACTTTATTATCAAGACGAAGCAGGAAATGAACAAAAAGCAATTATTAAAGATGTCAAATTTGATAAAGAAAATTTGGTATCTGATACATCTGTGGTGACACGTTGTGCTTCAGCGATTGCTGAGTTTGATGAACTGAAAGTAAATAAAATTGAATTAATCTTTGAAGAAAAGGCGGAATTCAATATATCAGAAATCTTTGTGTTAGGAAAATAAAGGGAGGGGATACGATGGAAAAAAGTAAAAAGATAAGTATTGGGATTATTTCATTAGTACTAATTGCGACCCTGACTTTAGTAGTGATTACGTTGTTTGGGAAATCTTCATATGTTTCAGGAAAAACCTATTCTTATACTAGTTCCAACAGAGATTATGAAACAGTGGAAGAAATTGTATTAGACGGACAGAAAAAGGATGATAAATGGGCAAACATCAAGCCTTATGTTAGAAAGACTTCGGCTGAAAATAGAGATACAAAGAAGTACGAAGTATTTGAATCACAGATTAAAGAATGTCAGGCGGAAATCAGTACCTATTTTGGTGAAGAAGGTTTGGTTATTCATGCAACAACCGATGAACCAGTGGTAAACCTTACTACGTTCAATCCATTTAACTCAACAGCATTTGACTTTTATATTTCTTCGCAAGAGTCTTTGACGAGAATGGATCAGTTGTTTAACTTTTGTGTGAATGCAAATGGTGTTGCAAAACTACGTGTTAGAAGTATCGATAACACAACTGGAAAAGAAGCATGGATGAGCCGACCTCTTATTGGAGTCAAGATTTATGTTTCTGTAAACGAAAAGGGTTATTCGTTGGAGGCATATATTCCATGGACTACTATAAATATGGAAAAGCCGGAATACTTGCAACTTGCAACAGCACTTAGCAGGCGTATTGACGAAACCTATGAGTCACCTCGTATATGGGAAATGTTTGATTACTATACAGAATCAATCAATTTGACAAACAGTGCTACATTCCCATTGTTTGATAAAAATGGTTATGTAGAATTTGCTGAAGGTGAAAATTTTGCAAGAATACACAACAACTTGATTAATTTGTCAAAAGATAAAGGAACTAATCCGCAGGTTTCTACATTAAACAGAAGAACTGCAACAGCATTTTTAAAACAAGATTCAGCAAAAGATGTTTATTGGGAAACAGCAGTAAGTATTCAAGACTTCAACTATATGGATGATCCTCGAGTAGGCATTCTTCTTCGTGGAGACAAAGCTGAAGATGGTTCTTATAGCCAAGTATATTTATTATTCCAATTAGATAAAAAGTATGAAGGAGAAGGATATATAATTAAAAACCTTTTGGTACTTCCTTCTACAAATGAGGCAAATGATTGGGATAATCAACAGACATTTGTTTTGAATAGTGCAGTCAAAAATTCCAAATTTAAATTGGGTATTATGAAGCAGGGAAGTAAGTTTTCTTTCTATTTGGATGATGTATTGTTGTGTGAAAGAACGAATGTTGCCAATTTCAAAGCAGATACAAAAGTAAAGTGTGGTATTACAACATGGTTTGTGGGAGCTACATTCTCTGACTACAAAGTAGCAACAAGTGGCTTAAATGCAATCAAGGAAAGTAAAACACAGGGATTTGCGGCAGAAGAAAAATACAAATCAATTGCGTTCGATTTATTGACACAGAAGGATGGTTATATCTGGGGATATTCGAATAAGACAAACCACTCTACAGTCAACTTTAACAAAAACATAACGAAAAACTTCCAAGTATCGACACAGATTTCAGATTTGACTTCTTATAAAGAAGCAACAGATAGTCGCCAAGGAATTATGCTTACAAAAGATTTGACAGGCGGAAAATACAGAAGAATGTTTGTATCTCTTGTAGGCGGTAAAGAAAACAACTTCTCAAATCTTCAAGTCTATGTGTTTGATAATGACGAGATGGGTGAAAATTGGTCAGGTATGACAAAAGTAGTAGCTGTAGGAATTGGAAAACGCAAAGGCGGAGAATTGAAACTTTTTGTGTTAGACAATCATGCAAAAGTATATCTAGATGGAAAATTTATTTCAGATATCGATTTGGCAACTTATGGAATGGAAAATCCGGACAGAGTGGGTCTTTCTTCTTGGAAAGGTACTGCTAAATTTACAAACAGCAATTTAATTATCGATGCAACAGAGGTAAGTACCATTACTACAGATAAGAATGTGACAAGAAGTGTTCTTTCGTTACTGGATGAAGCTGCAACAGATTTTTACGCAGAAACAAAGATTCAAACAGCTTCTACAAGTACGAGTATGTGGCCACGTGCCGGACTTCGTGTAACAAACGAGGCGGGACAGAACATTGACTTCTTCCTTGCGTTCAACAAAGAAAAGACATTACAGAATGTCATTGCAATTCCAGTAGATACATCTGATGTGGATAACGGAACAAGGATGACATATACCATTGATAGTGCATTGAAAGATGTGGAAAATGGAATCAGACTTGGTGTGGGAAAAATTGGCAATACACTTTATTTCTATGTAAATGATGTACTACAAGGGACAAAAACATATGAAGGCTTTGGCGCATCAGACAAAGCAACGGTGAATTTATATGCAAAAGGTGTTGAGAGCACATTCTCAAAATACAGTGCAGTTGCAGGTGTAACAGCAGCACTGGCTGAGATGAATACGAAAGATGATGTCTTTGTGGCAGATGATGCTATGAATAAGATTTCATATGATTTGCTTAACGAAGCCGATAGCAAGGATGCGAAGGTGACAATCAACGAGACACAAGCATGGAAGTCTAGTTCGATTATTAACTGGAATAAGGTGAGCGCAAGCAAGTTCTATACAGAAACAACAGTTGAACTTACCAAAGAAAACTCTAACGGTAAAGCAGTTGGTATTGTACTGACTGATGGAGATAATCGTTTTAGTGTTATGTTGCGAGGAAACGCAGCAGGAAAATTAACCTTTGACAGCCTCACTGGTATTACATGGACAAAAGATGGTGATTGTTCTGACAAAGCAAACAGAGTATTCAATATGGCGGTTGGAACATTATCTGGAAAACAAAAACTTGGTCTTTACAGAGATGGCAATTTATTGTATGTACTTTTGAATAACAAACTGATAACAACATATGACATTTCGTCTGCAGCTAATCCAATCACAGGAGATACCATGGTGGGATTAACTACATGGAAAGCAGGAGCAACATTCACAGACTACATTATGAAGGCAGGGGACAATGCACCAGAATTAAATGTAATTGATAACTTGCCGCTTACAAGTGAAAACCTTGCAAACTGGACATGGAATGGAAAATATGACAGTAAGGAAAATACATATACATTAAACATTGACAAATCCGATGCCACAAAAAGTACTCAGGTGTTAGCATTAAATGAAACACCTGCAACAGATTTATATGTAGAAACTACTATGAAGGTAAATGAAGGTAGTACAAAGGGTTATCCAAGGGTAGGCCTTCGTTTCGTAAATGAGGACAACCAAAAGATTGATTTTGTCATTACTTTGAAAAAGGAGACAACACCCGGTTATGATAATGTATGGGTAGTTGTTATAAAACCAGATGGTTCAGATGGAACGACTGTGAAGTATAAGAATAATGGATTTATTCCAAATAATATTGCTGATTTTGCTACGCAGATGACAGGAAGTGGTGTGAAGTTTGGTGTTGCAAAAGTAAACGGTAATTTCTATTTTTGCATTAACGATATGCTTGCCGGACAAATTCCGAACGATACAGACTTTGATACAAGCAAGGCAGTGACAGCATACTTATATTCTAAATATACAGAGACAAAGTTTACAAAATGTGCAGTGAAAGGAGTTCCAACCATTATTACACCAGAGCTGAGTGAAGACATTACTGGCTGGGATACGAATGGTACATATGATGCTAAAGACAATGTGATTACTGTAGAAAAAGTAATTTCAAATGAAAATGCAGGTACCATGACCATGAAATTAAACAGCACACCAAAGATGGATTTGTATGCAGAGACAACTATGAAGGTGAAATCAGTAAACATAGGCGCATGGCCAAGAGTAGGACTTCGTTTTGTGAATGAAAATAATCAAAAGATAGATTTTGTAGTTACTCTGACAAAAGCAACAACTCCAACTTACGACAATGTTTATGCAGTAACGCTCAAACCTAATGGCGGAGATGGAACGATCGTGAAGTACAAGAATAATGGATTTGTTCCAAATAATTTTCCGAATTTTGCTACTCAGCTTAAAGAAGAAGGAGTGAAATTTAGTGTTGCAAAATCAAATGAAAAATTTTACTTCTACATTAATGATATGTTTGCAGGCAGTGTATCCGGAGATGCCAATTTTGACGCCAGCAAAAAAGTGACAGCATATTTGTACTCTAAGAATACAGAAACCTTATTTTCAAATTACTGTGCAAAAGTTACTTGGGTATCTGACAGCGTAGGAAGTTCAACCGAATACAAAAAGAATATTGGGACGCTTTCTGCGAAAGGTGAGGTTGACTTGACCGTGAAAACGTCGAGTGTAAACAAATCTTCACAACCAAAAGTTGGAGTGCAACTATCAGACGGAACCAATACATTTAATTATATGATTCAGTTTAAGAAACAAGATTCAATGGCGATTGATTCGTTAATGACAACATATAGTAACAGCTATGTGGATCCGGCAAATAATAAAGTAGGATATCGCGGTTATACATCCCAGAATGCGAATGTATTGACAGCTTTGAAAGGTTCAGGCGTGCAACTGCGAATCGTAAGAGCTGGTTCGAATATGAAATTGTATTTTGGCAATACAGAAATTGCAAACCTTGATATTACAAATTATGGATTTAGTGAATCAGGGGATTTGTCAGTTTTCTTATATAATAGGAATGCACAAACTAGATTTACAGATTATATTGTCAACTAGAAAGGATGAAAAGTAATGAAAAAAATGCAAAAAATAGTACTTACATGGTTACTCGTTTTTAGTATGCTTATCCCGTTTGCCTTGCTTGCCAAGGCAGCGGGTGAAACCGAAGTAGAATTAGATAACAATGCAATTAGTGTACAATATGCAAATATTGCAGAATATCGTACACAAGGTAATTTGACG
>JGI24502J29692_10058405_pt1 | contig 11379 bp, 12 predicted proteins | sample BioPla3RNA1_FD_29692 | JGI IMG/M metagenome (IMG submission 29692)
GGATTCTGTGTAACGTTCCTTTTAATGAAATATCAGAATGGTTGGAACAGCAAGGGGAATACATAGATCCTGGTTCGATATATTATTATGCACATAAATATATACCTGAAACTAACTTACTACCTACTAGGTTCTTGAAAAGAGAACTACAGGATGTCAAAATATCGATTAATGAATTAACTATGCAACAAGATCTAATCTTATGTCAAGCCGAACGGGTCAAGAAGCTTTTAGAAGAAGAAAGAGAAGATGAGATAGTAAATAAATTAGTAGCTAAGGAGATAGAACTTCTTAATAAGCTTTTAGTAACTTCAGCTGAACTTAAGATTCGCCTAGGGCTTCTCAAGAGGGATGGACTTCCTGGAAGCAATTCCGATAGACCTATGGTCGATAATGTATCATCAGAAATAGAAAAGATGGTATCTTCGATAAACAATGTGGACTTCGAGAAATTAAAGTTTGTTATAGAACGCTTGACTATTGAATCGAATGATCAGAAAAATAAAAGAGGTACTGAGTATTATGCGGAGTAATTCAACCACAAAAGATCTTTTATCCTCACTAAGTGAGAATGAAAAGCAATTATTGATGCTAATAATGCAAAACGGAGATCGTAACGATCTTAAGAACCTTATAGGGAATGCTGTAAGTGTTCTTTACAATGAGTATCCAGTAAGCATGGAAGAGTTTCTCCTCGGTAAGAAGTACTTGAATTTAGAAAACTACCTGTATCCTAGAGTAAAGGATCTTCTATTAGAAATTGATAAACCGCATATTAGGGAAGTCGACTTACTTTTGGGAAAGGGCAGTGGAAAAAGCACCTTAAGCTCCATAACCCTGGTGCGTTCTGTGTATAAATTACTATGTTTTAATGACCCACAGTTGGCGTTTGGATTATTTCCAAACCAAAAGATAGCTACTTTAAACTTATCAGTACGAAAGGAGCAAGCTAAGGATGTAGTTTTCCATAATATGCTGCAACTTTTGGAACGTAGCATCTGGTTTTCAGGTAAGTATGTAGATAAATCTAACTCTATAGAATTCCCGAGAGAAGTGACCGCTTTAAGTGGGCACAGTGGAGCCACTGCTTGGCTTGGTTATAATGTTTATACCGGGGTCATGGATGAAGTGGAGTTTATGGTAGACAATGAAAAACGTTCTATAGCACAAGAGCTTTATGAAGCTTTAAAAGGAGCTTGTTCCACCCGGTTTCCTGACCATTATAAAATAGTTAGCATTTCTTCTGTTAGATCCGCTAGAGGATTTTTAATGAAACGATTCGAGCAGGTTAAAAAAACTGGGCAGAAGATTGAGTATCTAAGCAAATTATGAGGTGGTTATATGGCTGTTTCAGATAGGCAAGCAGAAAGAATAAAAAGAATGCGGCGTGATGCAGAAAAGAACTCTTTTAAACAGGCTACTAATCTGGAACCCAATATTAAAGACTATATGCCAGAAGCGTACACTAAAGGAGATAGACTAGTTGTAAAAGCCCCTACATGGTGGGCTAATCCTAAATTTACGTTTCAGCATTTTATTGCTGAGTATGCTAAGAACCCGAGGCAAGCTTTAAAGGACTACGCATCAGAAGCAACATTAGAACTAGAACCTTATATCAAAGATAAATACTTAATTTATAATAATGTAAATTGGGAAAGAGAGCACCCTCTGAACCCAGATAGAACATTTAAGGATTGGTTCAAACCGAGTAGGCATAAATATTTTATGCACCTTGATATGTCGTCGTCAAGGGATGCTGCTGGAATCGCTATGGCACATTATGACGACCGTCAAGACAAAGTCTTTATAGACCTGATGGATAGAATTGAAGTTCCGGCTGACGGAGCTATAGAACTCGAGAGGTTTAGAAGGTACGTATTGGATATCCAGGGATTACACTTCCCGCTATACAAGGTAACTTTTGATAGATGGCAATCCTTAGATATAAGACAGCAACTTGCACGTAAGAAAATAGATACTGGATTATATTCAGTCGACATAGATACAGAAGCTTACGACACTATGCTAGAATTTATAATGACAGGTCGCTTAGATTACTATTATTTTGAACCTTTTATTGACGAGTGTAAGGAATTGATGCTAATAAATGGTAAGAAAATAGATCACCCAGTGGGTGGTTCTAAGGACGTTGCTGATGCAGTTGCAGGTGTATGCGGTCAGATTGGTTTGGCGTTAAAAGCTGGAATTCTTAAGAAGCGTGCTGGTTTTGTACTGATTTCTTCTGATGGAACTGCTATAAGAAGTTCAATGCCTTCATAATGTTTAAAGTAAGTGGGTGATAAGATGGGTCTGCTTGATGGCTTTATAAAGAGAAATAAGAAGATTGCTAGAGAAGAAAAAATAGCAGCTTTGATATCTTCTCAGGTTGAATCTACAGTAAATAAAGCTGTCGCGGAAGCTGTTGAGAAAACCATTAAGATCCAAGAGGAGCGTAGCAAGAGAAAAGGAGCCTTAACTATAGCTCCGTATGATTATAACTCTCCCTATGGCTTAACCAACACCAGTGATAGCAAAGTTCTTTTAGATGCTTATTTAAAAGAAACCGCGATATCTGGGTCTATAGATTCTATGATGCGTTCAGCAACTGCATCCTCTTGGCGTATAAAGGTAAAAGATTCCTCTGCTGACTTTAAAGGTGTAGATCCAGAGGATCCGGAAATTAAGAAAAAGATACAATTTTATACTAATTATTTTAGAAACCCAGACCCACACGGCCACAATTCGTTTACGCTAATGGCTCGCTCCACATTCCTCCAATTACTTTTATTTGGAGATGCTTGGTGGGAGATTCGTGATAACGGGTATAACTTACTGGATCCATCTACCATGAGGGTTTCTATAAGCGACAAGTATGGGGATCTATTAGGGTTTGTACAAGTAGTTGATGGCAGAATTGCCACGGTCTTTAAAGTTGGAGAAGTTTGTCACTTTAGAACTGAAAGTTTGGTTTCTGAATTTTATGGAATGTCCAATGTGGAAAAGTTAGAGTATCCCATTGTGACCGACTTATACGCCGGCATGTGGAATCGATCTTTCTTTAAAAAAGCAGGTAGACAATCCCTACAGATTATACTACCTGAAGATTCCTCGCAAGATGACGCCATAGAGTTTTTAAGATACTATGAAAATGAATACCAAGGAGTTGATGGTGCCCATAGGACTCTAATAAATTATGGTGGAGCTAGAGCCGAAATCTTGGGGGCAAACCCTCGGGACATTGAATTTACAGAAGCTAGAAACACAGCAAGGTCAGAAATTCTTTCGGTATACGGAGCTCAACCATCTAAGATGGGCATTCAGGATCGGGGTGTGTTTAATACACGAGAGCAAGATTACAGTTTCAAACAAGAGGTAATTAGGCCTTTGCAGAAATTATTTGCGGAGTGTCTTACTCAGCAGGTACTTAGAGGTAGATTTAAGGAAGAAGATCTGGAGTTCGTTTTTGAAGATGTTGACCTCAGAACGAAAATAGAAGAATCTAAATTGCAAATAGATTTAGTTAGGTACAATATAATAACAATAAATGAAGCAAGAAAGGAACTAGGAAAGCCTGCTTATGAAAGAGGCGACAAACTTTTGGCTGAACTGACATCAGATCTTAAAATTGACCCTAAATACGATGGTAGTACCACTTCTGGGGGAAGTGTAGGAAGTCCTGAAGACTATAACACTCCAGATATGGGGTTATTAAACGACGATAGATTTGCTCAAGGTCATATTTTAGATGAGTCAGAAAGGAAATCTAATGAGCCTTCGGCAGAAGATTTGTCGGTTGATTCTGAATTTCCTGAAGAAATAATTGAAATGTCAAGAGTCCGTTCTGCATTTATCAGGTCTCAGAAAAAGATCCTGCAAAAGATTGAAAATGAATGTTCCCAAATAGTACGTAGTGATCCTAAATCTGAAATCTTGGATTTAGGAGACCTCATACAAGATGTCATTACTGATTTTGTACCTTTAGCTTCTGATGTCTTTAAAGACTATTTTATTAAAGCATTTTCACTATGCTTTGGGCCTAACGTGTCTTATGAGCAACTAAGAGAATCTGATCCTAAGCTTATCAGATATGTTGGAGAAAAGCAACATGAATTTGAGGAAGCTTTTAGGAACATAGTCCATGAGCATGTGATAGCAGCTGTTATTAAGGCTGAAACCCACGCAGACTTTATAAAAGCACTTTCTAGGGGATTCCGCATATTGAAGGAGCAACATACGGAATTATTCGCTGATAAATATATCTTTGATACTTTAAATGAAGACGGTTGGACACACGTGTACCCTAGCACTGATAAACAAAAGCAATTAATGTTTATCAAAGCTATAGAGAATTTGAATGAAACCATAGGAGGATTAAAGAAATAATGTGCGACAACTGCCTTTTGAACGAGCATGAGATCTATAAAGATATGACACTGTCAATTGAAGAAACTTTAAGACTATTAAATAATTTAGAAGGACCCAAGCCATACATGCTTGACGCCATTATGAAAGTTTCTACAGGCAGGAAATCTAAAGTTCGTGCCTGGATGATAAAAACCGGCAACTTTTTAATAACTTCTATTCCGGAATACTCTAAAGACTCAGATTTCTCATACATCGAGAAAAACGTCCTGAAAGACCTCAATAAATTGAGGATTCCTAAACCTTTCATTAAAGAGCTAGAAAATATTTTGTATGAAACATCATTAAAGGAGGCAGAAAAACTAAATAACGTTTATTTAAAAAAGAGCCAGCAAATCGAAAAGGCTAAGAATAAGCTTGAAAGTAATTTATTTCAACGAGCCAAAGCTGCTGCTAAATCTATATCGAGTACTTTGTTAGATGGATTCATTAAGAAGGTATCTAATACTTTTAGAGCAAGTAAGAGAAATCCACCATCCCACTCTCAGATACAGAGGGATTTAAATACTTGGAACAAAGACCGAGCTGTATGGAAATCTGATGAGATTGAACTCACTGAGAAGGCAACTGTTCTTAATATAGTTTCTAAGGATATATTACAGAACAAAAAAGACCCGTACAAAGAAACTAAGAAGTACTATGTTTTACCTTTAAGGGCTGTTTGTGGAGTGTGCCAATCTTATGTAGCAAGAAATCCCTATTCGTACAGGGAAGCAATGCAATTACAGTTACCAAACCACCCGAGATGTGTACATTACTTAGAGGTATTCAGTGAGTAATACTAGAGAGGTGATAGTCAATGAGCGAAAAAGTGACGAGCACAATGGATTCAAAGCAATTGATAGAATTTCACACATACCAGCATGCTTTAGCCAAAAGTTATGGTATAAATGAAAAACTGATTGAAGACCATTTTAATGTTGTTAAATCATTAGAGCATTTAAATCTTGCTCACCATGTACTAGATGATCTGGATAAAGAAACAATAAAAAAGCTTCCCAGCAGTTACAAAACGGTTAACAGTGAAATTCCGCTTTCTTTTCCATTAGAGGTTGTTAAAGTAGATAATGGGGAAGGGGAAGAAGGTAATTGGTACATAGAAGGCTACATATCAACAGATGATCCAGACCTAGAAAACGACATTATAACAATCGATGCTATGAAGGACGCCTTAAAAAATCTTGATGACAATAAAACAATTTTATACATGCACGATACCTCTTATCCTATAGGAACCATCGTTGATAAAAAGGTAGATAAAGAAGGTCTCTGGGTAAAAGTCCTAATCTCGAAAACAGTTCCTGAAATATGGCAAAAGATTATGGAGGGAGTCCTAAACAAATTTAGCATAAGAGCAAGGGTATTAGAATTTACTGAAAAGTTTGACTCAACTATAAACAAAGTCTTGAGGGTCATAACTAAAATGTACATCATCGAAGCATCCCTAGTTTCTGTTGGAGCTAACCCTAAAGCTAGATCTTTAAAATGGTATGTGTCTAAAGCATTAGAAATCCATGAAAATACGGCTGTGACTCAAGATCTCATTTTGAAGGTGTTTGGGGGTAGCTTACCAGATAAAGCTGAAATCAACGAGTTTTTAGAAGTCCAAAAAGAATTAAACAAGGAGGCTGAAGCTATGACTAAAAGTGGTACTCTTATTGAAAACGAAGAAGTCAATAAGAGTGTAGATGCGGAAGGAACTCCTCCTGTTGAAAACCAGGTGGATGAATCTAAGGCAGAAGAGGTTACCAAGAGTGCAGAGATTGAAACCGGAGAAGAAAAAAGTACCGGCAACCCTTCCAATGAACCCGAAGGTGAAGAAGTCAAGAAAGAAATGGATGCAGAAATGCAATCTGCAGAGAACCCTGAGATCAACCAGACCAAGGAAGAACTAGATGCCTCTAAATCTTTAGAGGATAAAATAATTGATATTTTATCCTCTGAAGGGTTTATAGGAGCCTTGGTAGACCGTATTACTTACTTACCTGGTTTTGCTGAGTCTCTAGCCCAGAAAGTTTTTGAAGCAATGTTGAGTTCTGAAGCTGCAAAGTCGCTTGACAATAAAACTGTAGAAGATAAAGACGAGGTGTCTAAGTCCATTGAAGGATCTGCTGAAAAGGACGCTGCTGAAACGAAGCAAGAAAATGAGGAAGTTACAAAGAGTGAGACACCAGACGAAGGAGACATCGCTAAAAGCACCCCTGAAGCAAATGTAGCTACAGAAGAAGAAATCCGTAAAGGGTTGATACTGGATAAGACTATTGTAACAGTTGATACCCCCAAGACGGTCCAGGAGATTATAAAGTCTGATGAGTTCAAGGGAATCGACCCTGAAACTAAGCTTCGTCTTTTGCTCGAAGCCCAGGCTAAAAGTAAAGTTTAATAAAGGAGGGTACCTCTAATGGCATTTGATGAATTGAAAAAAGCTCTTGCGATGGCTGATGCTTCGGCGTTAGTACCTGAATCTTTGGATCCAGTTCTTGTTGAACTGGCAAGAAAGTATGCACCTATAAGGTCCTTACTTGTAAGAAAGCCCTGGGATGCTGAGGTTTATAAATTCAGTCGCCGGACCGCTATGAATAGTGCTCAGTTTGTGAGGGATACCGGGAAACCTACCCAGAGTAAGAGTACTTATGATAAGAAAACTTTCAACATCAGAAACCTGCAAACAAATGGTGCTGTTACTGGTTTTGCAAACGCTGTTACCCAAGGCAAGCTAGTTGAAGCTCGTCAGTATGAAATTACTGGAGCGACTCAGGCCCTAACTTGGCTGGAAGAATTCGCTATTTTGTGGGGAAATGAGGCGGCTACCGAAGATAGTGATCGTCCCCAGTTCTCTGGTATGGATACCCTGTGCAATGAAAATATCATCCAAAAGGATGGGGCTGTTTTGGCTCTAACCGATTTGGACGATCTGATTGATTCCGTTGAGGAAAATCTGGGCGGCCCTGTGACCGGGCAAGACTATTTCTTCATTATGTCGCCTCGTATGCGATCTAAAGCAGCTGCCCTGCTTCAGGCCTATCAACGTTTTGTTGATAAAGTTGAGATTGATGGTGGATTAATCTTAGATTCTTATAGGAATGTTCCAATCTATCCTACTAGCTTCTTAACTGTGGGTACCACCCCTCCTTCTGATTTAGCAGCTGCAGATGACGCTGCAGTCGGTTCCTTAACTCCTTCAAGTACTTACTACTATCAGATATCTGCAGTTACTTTAACTGGAGAAACGGTGGTTTCTTCGGAAGTTTCCCGTACTGTAGGAGCGGATAAATCAGCCGTCAAGTTGACCTGGACAGCGTATAGCGGTGCTTTGCTATATAAGATTTTCCGTGGAACAGAAACGGGGAAGGCCACATTGCATGCAGTTATAGGTGCCCATGATTCAAGTGGTAATGATGTGAATTCTTACGTAGATACCGGGGATACTCTAAATACTCCTGTAAGAGAAAAGGCTCAAAAACCGTTATCTGCCAATGAGGAAGCCATCTACCTGTTCCCGAGAAATGAACAGTACGCTCTTATTCCTTACGTACGTGACATTAGTTATGTACCCCTAGCCAAGACGCAGGACCAAGAGGAATTTCTGATTATAGAAGACGTCTGCCTAGCTTTAAGGGCAGCTAAGTTTGCTTCCAAACTGGAACAGGTAAAGTATAAGGCCAATTAAGAACGTGTGATCTAGGCCTAATAACTTAGGCCTAGATCTAGCTTATCAAAAAGGGGGTGCCTTGTTTAATGGCTAGTGCTACTGTTATTACATCCTATTTAAAAGAATCAGCACAAGAAGACCAGCTTAGTTACTTGCTAGGAACTCAGTTTAAACTTTGTGCTGGTACGGTGATTTTTGCCGGAAACTACATCGCGGGTGGAAGTTCAATTAATCTGGCTTCAAGGTTTGAAAAATTGATGGGCATTGTGTTTGAAAAGCAACCAGGATTTGAATTTGTTTATGACCCAGAAACTGACAAAGTAAAGATCTTTGGAGCCGGCATTGAAGCTTACACTATACCTAATTTAAAAGGATCCGAAAATACAAATAGCGAAACGACAGATCAAGCTGCATTGCCCACAAATGGAGCTGCTATTATGTCCGCTAAGACTATTGCAGATGGTAAGATTACCCCAGGAACTTTCACTAATCCTGACGTAACTAGAAATATCGCAGTATGTATTACCAATGATTCTGGGGAAGCCCTAGATGCATTTGAAGGTGTTACTGAATTCACGATAACTGGTACAAGAGACGGGGTTGTCCAAACAGAAGTTATTAAAATATCTAACGCAGCAGCAACCAAATCAATTGCCAATAATAAGTACCGATTCAAATATGGTGTTCTTCCCTTTAGCACGGTTACAAGTTTGGCAATAAAGAACCCGCCTGCAGATGGTTTGAAGTTAAGCCTAGGGTATGGAAGCATAATCGGGTTACCAGCACCCTTAGCTACTGCTAATGAGGATGATGTCTTGTCCGTCACCATTAATGGTGTCCGTATTGATTTGGCTGATGTAGTAGATGAAAATTACAATTCCCTCAATCTTGGTGACAGAACTGATGATGACAGTGTTCTTGTTTTGTTTCGGTCTAAGCATAAAACTGAGATTGAATTAGCACCAGGGATTGATACCGGAGTTATAAGCCCAATTAAATTTGTAGCTTTTGGAATGTAAAATGATGGAGGTGAGATTATGGCTTATTGTACGGCCAATGATGTCCAAGCACTAGTAAATGATACTATAGAAGCAGGGCCTTTAACTACTTTAACTGAATTAATAATTCCATCTATAGAAGAGTACATAAATGTTACAGTAGGCCATGATTTTAACCTTTCCGATCAAGATATATCTGTCGATGGAAAAGGAACCCCAGCTATAAGAGTACCATCCCGTATAGTTTCTATTCAGTCTTTAAAAGTATCTCATGCTTTTGGTAACGAAGAAACATTGGTAGAAAATAAAGATTTTGTCGTGTATAACCCTAAAAGTTTAGAAAAGTACCATGCTGATATAAAAATGCGTAACAATGATACTGATTTTGCTAGGGTACTTTATAGTGACGCAGGTTACTACCCACTTTCTCGCAATGTGTTTCCCGAAGGATCTAAGAATGTAAAGATAACTGGTAGATTTGGTTATGAAGAAGTCCCTAAAAGCATAAGATTCATTACAGCCTATATGGCTAGAGCTGTGTATTCCGATCTTATTTTAAATGGAGAATTGAAAATACCCACTTCTTACTCATTAGGTAATTTCTCTGTTTCGCATGCTATTAACTCCTCTATAAGCAAAGTAGCGTCTAGTGAAGGCATGGTTTACGCGACCCTTAGGAGATTTCAAGGATGGGGATTTGCTTAAATTAAATTTTAGGGGGTTGCAAATGAATAAGCAATTTTTAAAAAGTCTTTTAAATCAGGATGCTATTTGGAAAAGAGTAGTAAATATTGATGCTTACGGGACTCCTACAATGGACGCCATCCCTATAAAAGTTAGATGGGAAAATAAGCGAAAGCTAATAATAGATGGCACTGGTAAAGAGGTCGTTAGTGAAGCCACATGCTTCTGTCTGGAGCCCATACGAACTGATGACTATTTAGTACTTAATGGCAGTGATAAAGAATGGGTTGTAAAAGCTGTGGAAGATCTAATAGATGGTGATGGTTCGATTGTTTATAGAGAAGTTTCAGTGTGATAGATACCTTCCTGTTATAGGAGGTTGAAATAAATGGCTAAGAATAGTAAGTGGAAAATAAAAGAAGCTGTAAAAATAGCAGAAAAGGCCGGGATGCTTGCATTGCAAATAGGAGCTAAAGGCATACTGGCAGAATCTAAAGGCGAGGTTCCGGTTTTAACTGGTACTTTAAAGAGGAGTGGAACAGTCACAATAGGAGGTCTTCCTTCGAGTGATTCTGTATATCAAGCATCTTTACCTAATGAAGAAGGTGGTTCAGGTATAGATCACAGCAACGCCTTCCCGAACCCTATTGGAAAAGAAAAAGCAGTCTTTATCAGTTATAGCGCACCATACGCAATTATACAGCATGAGGAATTGGGTTATTCTCACTCTTCCGGTGGAAAGGCAAAATTCTTAGAGGATCCATTTAATAGAAATAAAAAGAAAGTAGTTAAAATGGTGGAAGAGGCAATTAAAAAAAGCCCTCCGAGATGCTGATTAGGGAGGTGATGTCTATTGTGTTACTAGATGAAATAGGTGGTTTCTTACAAACCAATAATGTAGGTACCTTAGGATCCACCTTATTTTTGGGTCTAATGCCGGACCAACCGGATAGCTGCATAGCTCTTTTTGAGTATGCGGGTAGTCCGCCTGATTTGCATTGGAACGGTGAATACCCCGGGCTGCAGGTACGGGTCCGGAACAAAATCTATGCGATGGCAAGGTCAAAGATCGAGGAGGTGGTGACAGAGCTGCATGGAGCGCATGAATTAACATTAAACGGTACTCGGTACCTGCTTATCAAGGCCCGGGGAAGCCCTGAGGTATTGAAGCGTGATAACAATAACAGAGTTGAGTTATTTGTGAATTTTGAAATTATAAAGGAGCGTGATTGAAATGGCAGTAACAGGAACTGGCGGAGCTGTAAAGCTCGGTACGGATAAAATAGCGGAAATATCAAACTGGAGCCTGGACTTGGGTGCAGATGATATCGACATCACCAGCTTTGACTCGGAAGGGTGGAAAGAATACCTGGCCGGGCTGAAAGAGTGGTCTGGCAGTATCGAAGGCAACCTCAAGATAGACGACACCAACGGACAGAAAGCAATTCTCTATGCGTGGATTAACGGCGAAACGCTGGAATTTGTCTTTGAGGTTTCCTCGGGCGTGTCATTCCAGGGTGAAGCATTTGTAAAACCCTCGATTGAGGTACCGATAGACGATAAGGCAACCTTCAGCTGTGACATCCAAGGAACCGGTCCTTTGAACTTACCCGCGTAAGGAGG
>JGI24502J29692_10047175_pt1 | contig 11354 bp, 11 predicted proteins | sample BioPla3RNA1_FD_29692 | JGI IMG/M metagenome (IMG submission 29692)
CGCTCGGCAGCGATACGGGCGGTTCCATCAGGCAGCCCGCATCATACTGCGGCGTGGTGGGCCTGAAGCCCACTTACGGCTCTGTGTCGAGGTTCGGCTGCGTGGCATATGCCTCCAGCTTCGACCAGATTGGGCCGTTAACCAAAGACGTTTACGACAACGCGCTCATGTTTAACGCCATTTGCGGCTACGACAAGATGGACTCCACTTCACTTAACATCGCCTACCCCGACTACACCCGGGCCTTAAAGGGAGACGTTAGGGGGCTGAAAATAGGCGTTCCAAAGGAATTTATGACCCACCCGAGGCTTGAGGAAAACATTAAGCAGCGCGTAAACGAGGCCATAGAGGTGTTCGAGCGGGGCGGGGCAGAGGTCATGGAAATAAGCCTTCCACATACCGAGGTGGCGCTCTCGGTGTACTACATCGTTAGCTGCGCCGAGGCGGACTCTAACCTGGCGCGTTTCGACGGCGTAAAGTACGGCTTTAGGGCGGAAAATTACAGGGATTTGACCGACATGTATATAAAGACTCGCTCGCAGGGTTTCGGCGAGGAAGTAAAGCGCAGGCTGATGCTCGGAAACTACATGTTAAGGTCTGACAATTACGAGAGGTACTACATTCAGGCACTCAAAGTGAGGGCGCTGATAAAGGGCGACATCGACAGGGCATTTGAAAAGTGCGACGTCATTGTGGGGCCCACCTCGCCGTGTGCGCCCTTCAAGCTGGGGGAAAAGACGGACGACCCCGTTTGCATGCATCAGATCGACATTTTCACGGTGTACGCAAACCTAACGGGCATCCCCGCCATTTGCATCCCCTGCGGACAAAACGCCCTGGAGCTGCCCATCGGCCTTCAGATTATGGCGCCGAGGCTGGCCGAGGAGAAGATTTACAACGCCGCATATTTCTTCGAGGGGGCAAGGTAATATGGAATTTGAAACAGTAATAGGGCTTGAGGTGCATTGCGAGCTCAAGACGCAGTCGAAGATATTCTGCACGTGCAGGAACAAGTTCACAGCCGAGCCCAACAGGCATTGCTGCCCGGTCTGCAACGGCTATCCCGGCGTTTTGCCCGTCCTCAACAAAAGGGCCGTGGAATACACCATAATGGCAGGCCTCGCCTTAAACTGCGATATCGCCAAACTCTCGAGATTTGATAGAAAGCACTATTTTTACCCCGACCTTTCCAAATCTTACCAGACTTCGCAGCTCGACTACCCGCTGTGCAAGAGAGGCAGGGTGGACATAACGGTTGACGGAAAAAGGAAGAGCGTGAGGATAAACAGGATTCACCTCGAGGAGGATGCGGGAAAGCTGGTTCACAGCGAATGGGGCAACGGCACGCTGGTGGACTACAACCGCGCCGCTGTTCCGCTGATCGAGATAGTGACCGAGCCCGACATAAACTCCGCCGACGAGGCCGTGGCTTTCCTCGAGAGCATAAAGACCATATTGAAATATACCGGCGTCTCAGACTGCAAGATGGAGGAAGGCTCGCTGCGCTGCGACGTCAACCTCTCAATAAGGCCCAAGGGCTCAACGGGCTTCGGCGTCAGGACGGAGATGAAAAACCTAAACTCCTTCAGGGCCGTCCACAGGTCGATTTTGTACGAGGGAAAAAGGCATGCGGAAGTGCTCAGGTCCGGCGGCGAGCTGGTGCAGGAGACGCGCCGCTGGGACGACGAGCAGGGCGTCTCGCTCTCCATGAGGACAAAGGAAGACGCCATAGACTACAAGTATTTCCCCGACCCCGACTTAATGCCCCTCGTTTTAACAGACGAGTACATCGAGAGCCTGCGCGCGCACATTCCCGAGCTTCCCGAAAAGAGGAAGGAGCGCTACGTGAGCGAGTACGGTCTGCCCGAGTATGACGCCGACGTCCTCACTTCCGACAAGGCCGTTGCCGACTTTTTCGACAGCTGCGCCAAGGATTACGATAACAGGAAGGCTCTCTCCAACTGGGTAATGAGCGACGTACTCAGGAAGATAAAGGAGAGCGGCCTCGGCGAGGATGAGCCCATACCCGTGTCGCCAGCAAATTTCGTAAAGCTCTTAAAGCTCTACGACGGCAAGGTAATAAGCCAGAACGCAGCCCGAATGGTGCTCGACGAGATTTGGCAAAATGACCGCGACCCCGCCGAGGTCGTCGAAAAGATGGGGCTTAAGCAGATCACCGACGAGGGCGAGCTTTTGAAAATGGTCAAAGAGATAATCCAAAGCAACCCCGGCCCTGTCGCCGACTACAAGGCAGGCAACAAAAAAGCGCTGGCGTTCTTCGTCGGCCAGATAATGAAGGCCACCAAGGGCAAGGCAAACCCGCAGAAAGTAAACGAGCTGCTCGTTAAAGAGCTTGAGAGCTGAGGTGTCCCATGAAGAGCATGACGGGCTACGGCAAGGCGGACCTCAGCCTTGAGGGAATAGAGGTTACCGTCGAGATTAAGAGCGTAAACAACAGGTACCTCGACGTAAACTTTAAACTGCCGAGGGCGCTGCTCTCTTTGGAGGAGCCCCTCAGGAAAATTGTTTCTTCCCATATTTCCAGGGGCAGGGTGGATGCGTTCGTCACCTGCATCGACAACAGGGAAGGCTCAAGGCAAATCGACGTCGACTTCAACCTCGCCAAGGGCTACGTTGACGCCGCCGAGGCGCTTTGTCAAAGGCTGGGGCTGCAAAACGACCTCACCGTGACGTCGCTGCTAAAAACCCCCGACGTTGTGCGCGCGGGGGAGGATGGCGAGGACCTCGGGCTGTTTGAGAGAGCGCTTAAATCCGCTATAACCTCAGCGGTAGAGAGCCTCGACGCCATGAGGAGCGCCGAAGGCGATGCCATAAAGAGGGACATAGAGGCAAGGCTTAAGCTCTTGAAAGAATATGCCGACCGCATTAAGGAGAGGGCGCCTCTCGTAGCCGCCGAGTACAGGGAAAAGCTCGCCGAGAGGATGAAGGAGGCGCTTGCCGGCATCGAGTACGATGAGGCGAGGCTGCTCGCCGAGGTCGCCTTTTTCGCCGACAGGAGCAACATAGACGAGGAGCTTACCAGGCTGTATTCCCATTATGGGCAGCTTAAAAATATATTGAGCTTAAACGAGCCTGTGGGCAGGAAGCTCGACTTTTTGGTGCAGGAGCTGAACCGCGAGGCAAACACCATTTGCTCAAAGAGCAACGATTCGGAAATAACGAGGCTGGCTTTGGAATTAAAATCGGGGATTGAGAAAATCAGGGAGCAGGTGCAAAACGTTGAGTAGCGACGACTTTATCAACATCGGCTTCAACAACATAGTCAACTCAAGGCGCGTCCTCGCAGTGATTGCCCCGGATTCCCTCCCCAGCAAGAGGCTGATACAGGAAGCGCGGGAGGCAAAAATGGTGATAGACACCACCTGCGGCAGGAAGACGAGGGCCGTTCTCATTCTCGACAGCGGGCACGTGGTGCTGTGCGGTCTGTCCGCCGACACCATCGGAGCGAGGCTCAACCAGAAGGATACCGGTGCCAAAGGCGAGGACATTTGAAAATGGGAAAAAAGAGAGGGCGACTCATAATAATCTCCGGCCCCTCGGGAGTTGGGAAGGGCACCGTCGTCAGCATTTTGATGAAAAAATGCGACAATCTCATAAAATCGGTGTCCATAACCACGAGGAAGCCGCGAGCGGGCGAGGTTGACGGGGTAAACTATTTTTTCAGGAGCGTGGACGAATACCTTGCCATAAAGGAGAAGGACGGCTTTCTGGAAACCTTTCAGATTTACGGCAATTACTACGGCACGCCCGCAGAGTTCGTAAACAGGAAATTGAGCGAGGGCAAGAACGTGCTGCTCGAGATAGACGTGCAGGGCGCGCTGGAGGTAAAGAGGAAGATGCCCGAGGCGTTGCTCATTTTCATCGCGCCCCCAAGCCTCGAGGAGCTTAAGGATAGGCTGAAGGGGCGAAACACCGAGGACAAGGAGTCCTTTAAAAAGAGGCTCAGCGCCGCCGAGGCGGAGATTAAGAGAGGAAGCAGCTACGACTTTTGCGTGATAAACGACGACGCCGAACGCGCCGCGGAGGAGATACGTGAAATTATTGAGAGGATAACGTTAAAGCAACCGTAAAGAGGTTTTTTACATAATACATATAAAAGAGGTGAAGGCCATGATTCAGGAACCACCGGTAGACAAACTCATTCAGGTAGCGGACAACAAGTACGCCCTCGCTTGCGGATTGGCAAAGAGGGCGAGGTCCATCATCGAGCAGCCCCACACCGCGACGGAGATCAGCGAAAGGTATAAGCCCATTTCCGCCGCGGCGCACGAGCTTTACAGGGGCAAGATAAAGCTCGTGAAAGAATAGCTTTTCAGCGACAAAAGAATAAGGACGAGCGGGAGATGGATTTAAGAGGAAAGAACATTGTTGTAGGAGTAACGGGCGGCATTGCGTGCTACAAGGCTTGCGAGCTTGTTTCCGCCCTCGCCAAGTCGGGCGCAAACGTCGATGTGATAATGACCAAAAACGCCGAGCGCTTTGTCTCGAGGCTCACCTTTGAGACGCTGACGGGCAACAGGGCGGTTTGCGACATGTTCGACCGCGATTTCGTCTACGAGGTCGAACATGTCTCGCTCGCCCAAAAGGCCCACCTCTTTGTCATCGCTCCCGCCACCGCAAACATCATCGCCAAGATAAACAGGGGAATCGCCGACGATATGCTCTCCACCACCGTCATGGCGACGAGGAGTCCCATCATAATTTGCCCCGCCATGAACGACGGCATGTATTCCAATGTCAACTTTCAGGAAAACCTTTGCGACCTTCGCAAAAAAGGCTATATCATAGTTGACGCCGTGGAGGGAAGGCTGGCGTGCGACACGGTGGGAAAGGGCAGGCTCGCCAACATCCCCGACATTTTAAAGGAGATTGAGAGGCAGCTTTTTAAGAAAAACGACTATGCGAGTAAGACCGTGATGGTCACAGCGGGCCCCACCGTAGAGGAGATCGACGGCGTGCGCTTTATTTCAAACCACAGCAGCGGCAAGATGGGCTGCGAGATAGCGCGCGCGGCAAAGGAGAGGGGAGCAAACGTCATCCTCATCGCGGGAAAGATTACCGCCCCCGCCCCCGCTGTGGAGAGGATAGACGTGCTCACCACCCGTCAGATGAGGGACGCCGTAATGGAAAACCTTCAAAGGGCGGACATCATCATAAAGGCGGCGGCCCCTTCGGACTACAGGGTGGTCAACAGGTCAAAAAACAAGATAAAGACGGACAGTCTGACGCTCGTCCTCGAGAAAAACCCCGACATAGCGTTGGAGGTTGGCGAGCTCAAGGGAGATAAGAAACTGGTCATCTTCTGCGCCGAGACCGAGAACCTCATAGAAAACGCCCTGGAGAAGATTAGAAACAAGCACGCCGATATGATAGTGGCAAACGACGTTACCAAGGAAGGCGCGGGCTTTGAGACTGACACCAACATCGTTACCATAATCGACAGCAAGGGAAGTATTGAGGACCTTCCCAAGATGTCCAAATGCGAAGTGGCAAATATAATTCTGGATAAGCTGCTTCAGCTATGATTGCGAGCGTCATCGTCGACGTGCTCTCGAGCAACGTCGACAGGGTTTTCGATTACAAGGTCCCTCAGGGAATGGACGCCAAGAGGGGGCAAAGGGTGCTGGTGCCCTTCGCCCACCGAAAGGTTGAGGGATATATCATAGATATTAAGGAGCGCAGCGCTTTAGGCGAGGAAAAGCTGAAGGAGATAATTCGGGTCCTCGACGACATCCCCGTCATCACCGGGGAGATGCTTCAGCTCATGTACTTTATGCAGGGGAAGTACCACTGCCTGCTCGCCGAGGCGCTGAGGCTTTTCATCCCCGCCGAGCTGCGGGGCGGCAGGGTGGGCCAAAAGAGCCTGCCCGTGGCATATATAAATCCCGATATTTCTGCGGAAGAGATACTTGAAAAGCTGGACAAGAGGGCGACAAAGCAGGCAGAGGCAGTGAGCTTTCTTGCACAAAACGTCAGATGCCCCGTCGCCGACCTGAACAAGCTGTTCGGCTCCGCCCCGGTAAAGAGGCTTATCCAAAGCGGCTTTATCCTCACGGAAAAGGTTAAAGTGGAAAGGACCCCTTACCGCGAAATATCTGAGGAAAAGCCGCAGCCGCTTTCCCTGACGGAGAGGCAGCGGGCAGCCCTCGATTTTATCGAGAAAAACAGCCCGGGAAAGTTCCTGCTCTTCGGCGTAACAGGCAGCGGAAAGACCGAGGTTTACCTTCGCTGCATAGAAAGCTGCTTAAGGCAGGGAAAGACCGCAATCTTAATGGTTCCAGAAATCGCTCTTACCCCGCAGATTATGCGCATTTTTCGCTCCAGGTTTGGCGAAAGCGTGGCTCTGCTGCACAGCGGGCTGTCCGCCGGCGAGAGGTTTGACGAGTGGAACAAGCTGAGGCGGGGGGAAGCAAGGATTGCCGTAGGCGCGCGCAGCGCAGTCTTCGCGCCGCTTGAGAACGTGGGCGCGATAATAATCGATGAGCAGCACGAGCAGAGTTACATAAGCGAGAGCAGCCCGCGCTATGATACCAAGGACATAGCTGAATTTCGGTGCTGCTACAACAAATGCTCGCTCATCATGGGCAGCGCCACCCCGCTGATAGAGAGCAATTACTACGCCAAGACGGGAAGGTACAAGCTCGTGGAGATGGGCGAGAGGATAAACGGCAGGATGCCAGCAATAACCCTCGTCGACATGCGCAGGGAGGTGCTCGCGGGCAACGATACCATTTTCTCCACCGTTTTAAAGGATAAGATAGAGCAGACACTCAGAGAAGGCAACCAGGCAATGCTTTTTATCAACAGGAGGGGCTATTCGCCCATAATAATCTGTTCCTCCTGCGGGTACATAGCAAAATGCTCAAGCTGCGACGTAACGCTCACCTACCACAAGGCAGAAGACATGCTCAAGTGCCACTATTGCAACGCAAGGTACTACGCGATCGAAAAGTGCCCTTCCTGCGGCAGCGACAAGGTCAGAAAGAGCGGCACGGGCACGCAAAAGGTGTGCGACCTGCTTAAAGAGCTCTTCCCCTCGGCGAGGGTACTGAGAATGGACAACGACACCACGCAGAGCAGGGAGGCGCACCTCAAGATAGTAGAGATGTTCAACAGGGGCGAGGTGGATATCCTGGTGGGCACGCAGATGATAGCCAAGGGGCACGACTTTCCCAACGTGACGCTGGTGGGCGTGCTCGATGCTGACTTGAGCCTCTATTTTGCCGACTACAAGGCCATAGAGCGCACCTTCTCTTTGATTACGCAGGTCGCCGGCAGGGCGGGCAGGGCGGACAAGGAAGGCGAGGTCATCGTCCAGACGCACACGCCCCACCATTACGTGTACAGGCTAATTGTTGACTACGATTACAAGGGATTTTACAAGCGGGAGATATCGCTGCGGGAGACCGCCAAATACCCGCCCTTTTGCAGGATTTTACGGATAATGGCTATTTCCGAGAGCGAGGAGGACGCAAAGGCCGTCATAAAGAATATATATGATAAGGTAAAGGAACTGAAAAAGCTCTTTGAGAGCGATTTCATCTACTTAAGCGCCATGAAGTCGCCCGTTTCCAGGATAAAGAACAAATACCGCTACCAGATACTCGCAAGGGTAAAGGACGACGAGGGAAAGGTCACCGACGGCATTTACGACATAGTGGACGGGTGCAGGAAAAAGAACGTTACCTCCTACCTAGAGGTCAACCCCTCATCCATGTATTGAGGAGAAAAGATATGGCTATAAGGAAGATAATCACCACAGCAGAGGAGAAGCTGCTCAGGAGAAAGGCCAAGACGGTCTCGCTCTTTGACAAGGGCTTAAAAATTCTCGCTTCGGACATGATAGACACCATGAACAGGGAAAACGGCGTGGGCCTTGCCGCCCCCCAGGTAGGTATCTTAAAGAGGCTTATAGTATGCGTGCAGGGCGACAAGACCATGGCGATAGTAAACCCCGTCATCGTGGAGCAGTCAGGCCATGCCACCGACATCGAGGGCTGCCTGAGCATTCCTGGAAAGAGAGGAACCGTCACAAGGCCGGCTTTCGTAGGGGTGTTGGGCCAGGACCTTGACGGGAAAAGGATAGAGATAAATGCCAAGGATTTCGACGCCCGGGTACTCTGCCACGAGATCGACCACCTCGACGGCATACTTTACATCGACAGGGCGGAGAATATCGAGGATATCTGATGAGGATAATATACCTTGGGACACCTGAGTTTGCCATACCTCCCTTAAAGGCGCTGCTTAACGCAGGCGAGAATGTCGTCGCCGCAGTGAGCCAGCCCGACAGAGAGAAAAACCGTAAGGGGCAGCTTTTGCCTACGCCGGTAAAGGAGCTCGCCTTGCGGCGAGGCGTCAGGGTATACCAGTTTGAGAGGATAAAGAGAGAGGGCCACGTGCTGAAGGAGCTTCAGCCTGACCTTTTTATAACCTGCGCTTACGGGCAGATACTCTCCCAGGAAATTCTCGACATACCTAAGTTTAGCACCTTCAATATACACGCCTCGCTGCTTCCCAGATACAGGGGACCCTCTCCCATCCAGTGGGCGCTGATTGAGGGCGAAAGGGAGACAGGCATAACCATAATGCGCACCGAAATCGGCGTCGATACCGGCGACATAATCCTTCAAAGGCGGCTTGAAATACGCGACGAAGACGACGCGGGGACGCTTTCGGAAAAGCTGTCATATCTTGGTGCCGAATGCATCCTCGAAGCGGTCAGGCTGCTCAAAGAGGGGACGATAACCTACACCCCGCAGGACCATTCACGGGCCACCCATTGCCCTATGATAAAAAAGGAAGACGGCCTTTTAGACTTCTCCATGGAAGCGAGGAAGCTCTTCAACAGGATAAGGGGGCTCAACCCCAATCCGGGTTGTTACGCCTTTTTCGAGGGCAATATAATAAAGGTTCATGCCGCCGAGATAGTGGAAGAAGAGCAGCCCCACGACGACTCCGGCAGGGTGGCCGTATCCGACCCAAAGAGGGGGCTGCACGTTTTGTGCGGCGGAGGCACCCTGAGGCTTAAGATGCTGCAGTTTCCCGGAGGCAAAAAGCTCGCCGACACAGAGTTTTTGAAGGGGAGGAAAATCCCCGTCGGCAGCCTCTTGAAGGGCAGTTAAATGGACATCTACAGCTTTTTGCCAAGCGAGCTTGAGGAGATAGTTGCCGGCATGGGCTACGAGCCTTACAGGGCGAGGCAGCTTTTTTCCGGCCTTCACCGCGGGGGCAACCCTTATAAATTCGGCCTTTCCAAAAAACTTGTTGACGAGCTCCTGCAAAGGTACGAGTTTAGGCCCGTCGAGATAATACGCAGCCTCAAGGCATCCGACGGCACGGAAAAGTTTTTGTTCAAGCTTTCCGGCGGCAACCTCATAGAGGGCGTGCTGATGAGGTATTCCTACGGCAACACCCTGTGCGTGTCCACGCAGGTAGGGTGCGCCATGGGTTGCGCCTTCTGCGCCTCGACGATAGGGGGGATGGTGAGACATCTCACCGCGGGCGAGATCGCCGCCGAGGTCATAAGTGTAAACGCCCTGCGCAGGGAAGGGGAGGGGCGCTCTGTGACCAATGTGGTGCTTATGGGAAGCGGCGAGCCTCTACACAACTACGACAACACCGTAAAGTTCTTGAGGATTGTCTCCCACGAGCTGGGCATTAACATTTCTCTGAGGAATATATCGCTCTCCACATGCGGGCTTGCCGATAAGATTTACAGGTTTTCCGACGAAAACCTTCCCGTAACGCTGTCGCTATCCCTCCATTCCCCCTTCGACGAGGTGAGGAGGAAGATAATGCCTGTAGCAAAGAGATACACCGTCGCAGAGACCGTAGAGGCGCTGAAGTACTATTTTGAAAAGACGGGCAGAAGGGGGATCATCGAATACGCCATGATTAAGGGCGTCAACGTTTCAGCCAAAGACGCCGCCGAGCTCAGGAGGGTTTTAAGGGGTCTAAACTGCCACATAAACCTGATAATGTTAAACGAAGTCAAAGAGAGCGGCCTTTTTCCTCCCGGCATGGCGGAGGCGCTGCGCTTTAAGCGCATGCTCGCCGCTGAAGGGCTTTCCGCCACCATAAGGAAGAGCAAGGGCGCGGAGATAGAGGGCGCATGCGGCCAGCTCAGGAGAAGGTATATCGAGCAAAATTAAAGGAGATAGAGATGGCGCGAAAAAAGGTGTTGATAGCTCCGAGCATACTTTCGGCTGACTTTTCGAGGATGAGGGAAGAGATTGAGAGGATTAAGAACGCCGACATGATTCACTGCGACGTCATGGATGGAATGTTCGTGCCAAACTTAAGTTTCGGACCCAAGATGGTCGCCGACATCAGGCCTCACACTCGCCTGCCCCTTGACGTCCACCTCATGATAGAAAAGCCCCAAAGATACATCGAGGCTTTTGCCGAGGCGGGCGCGGACTTCATAACCGTCCACTACGAAGCGTGCGGCGAGGAGCTCAGCAACGTGCTGGACGCAATCAGGCGCCTCGGCAAAAAGAGCGGCGCCGTAATAAATCCCAAGACGCCCGTTAGCGTGCTTCAAAAGAGCCTGAGCCGCTGCGACATAATCCTGCTTATGAGCGTAAATCCCGGCTTTGGCGGGCAGAGCTTCATTGACCCCGTCTTAGACAAGCTCCGCGAGGCGAGAAAGATGATAGACGACAGCGGCCTCGATATCCTGCTCGAAATAGACGGAGGCATAAACGCCAAATACGCGCCGCTTGCTGTCGAGGCGGGGGCGGACGTGCTGGTGGCGGGCAATTACCTTTTCACCTCCGACGACATTGACGCGACAATGGAGAGCATGAGAAAACACGCGGGGGCAGCGTAAGGCTGCCCTTTTTGCGGTGAAAAATATGGATTACGTTATAATCTTGAACGGGGACAAGCCCGCCTTACCGCCGAACCTTTTCAAGGGCAAAAGAGTGATCTGCGCCGACGGGGCCTACTCTTACGCTGCGGAGATGGACATCGAGGTGGAGCTCCTCATCGGCGACATGGATTCCATAAAATATGTTCCCAAAACGGTGAACATTACCAGGTTTTCGAGCGACAAGGACGCCACCGACGGGCAGCTGGCGCTTGACGAGGCTATAAGGAGGGGCGCCAAAGACATAACCATAATCGGCGCCTCGGGGGGAAGGGATGACCACTACATGGGAAACCTCATTCTCTTATACCGAGCGCTCAGAAGGGGCGTAAGCGCCAGGATAATAACAGACCACTGCGACATATTTATGTTCGACAAGAGCGTAAGGTTTCCCGTAAAGAAGAATTATTACCTTTCCATAGTACCTTTTGGCGGTTTGCTGCATATAATGAATACAGAG
>JGI24502J29692_10004299_pt1 | contig 11241 bp, 13 predicted proteins | sample BioPla3RNA1_FD_29692 | JGI IMG/M metagenome (IMG submission 29692)
CATCCATGGTCGGCATCATCGCGTCCAGGATAGGCATCCTGCACGTGAGGCGGAACGCGGAGGGAACCAACACCATTTACGAACTGAAAGACCAGTACGTGGATGTGGTGACAACAATCCTGGGAACAACATAACACACGAAAACCATATCACTTTTTTTACCCCCAGAACCAATATGAGGGACTAATCATGCAGAGCGATACACGGGAACCAGCATCATCACGAAGCATATATGTCACAGAAGACGTCAGATCATACGTCCTCGGGAGGAAACGCGACTTCCGGGTGAGCACAGCCTGCAGTGGACCCATTCTCCTACCAACATCAGTAAAACCGCCAAAGATGACCGATCTGCAGGTTCCTGTCGGTGATTACACCATTTACATCTCAAAATACCAGGCCCGCTACATCGATTCTATCCACAAGGGGATGATCCCGATATTCTTTGATGGCTTCTAGTGGACCGTTTCATCTTAATTTGAGGGTACGTGGGAATGATCATCGCCGCACGCGAAGGACGCGAAGTTCGGTTGCTGGATGGCATAGTCCCCTTCGCGATCTTCGCGTCTTCGCGTGACACAACAATCGCATGAAAATATTGAATGCGATCTAGACCATGAGTTTCGAAGAACTGGATCATACGGCCGACGTCCTCATGCGGGTACGGGGCGCAACCATAAACGAGGTCTTCGCTGATGCAGGCCGGGCCATGTTCCACGTGATGTACGGCCCCTGCGAGGACCGGGGTATCGCACGGCAGATCACCCTTGAGGCGGAAGACCTCGAATCCCTCCTTATCGACTACCTCTCGGAACTGCTCTTCATAACCGATGCTGAGAACCTCGTCTTCTGCACCTTCGACGTCGATCTCCAGGGCACCCGGCTCTCCGCCGTCGTCAGGGGCGAGCCCTTCGACCCCGCGCGGCATGCGGGGGGAACGCTCATCAAGGGTATATCCTACTTTGGGCTCGAGATCGTGAAAGAAGAAGATGCTTATGTAGTAGACATCATCTTTGATATCTGAGGGATCGATATGCTTGAAGGAATCAATAAGATCGGAGACCTCGAGTGGGAGGTCCCCGTAGGATACGTTCCAGATATGCGCGTGCCCGGCCGTTTCTTCCTCTCCCGGGCACTGGCAGAAACCCTCGAAGAGGGGGCCGTCCGCCAGCTGGCGAACGTCGCAACCCTGCCCGGGATTGTGAAACACTCGCTTGCCATGCCCGATATCCACTGGGGATACGGGTTTCCCATCGGCGGCGTTGCCGCGTTTGACAGGACCGAAGGTGTCATATCCCCCGGCGGGGTCGGGTTTGACATCAACTGCGGCGTCCGGCTGATCACGACGCCCCTCACCGAGGCCGATCTCGCGGGCAAAAAACGGGAACTGATCGAGGCGCTCTTCTCCGTCGTGCCGACCGGTGTGGGCGCAAGGAGCGCCATGCGGGTCTCGAACAAGGAACTGACCGAGATCATGGTCAACGGTGCGCGGTGGGCGGTAGAGCGCGGGCTCGGCACCCCGGAAGACCTCGTCCGGTGCGAGGAAGAGGGCGCGATGCCGGGCGCAGAACCGGACGCGGTCAGCGCCAAAGCCCGCCAGCGGGGCATGCCGCAGATCGGGACGCTCGGTGCAGGAAACCACTTCCTGGAGATCCAGGTGGCACGAGAGATCATTGATCCGGAGGCGGCCAGCGTATTCGGGATCGCCGAAGGGCAGATCTGTTTCATGGTCCACTGCGGCTCACGGGGTCTCGGCCACCAGGTCGCCACCGACCACCTGCGGACACTTGAGGGCGCCCTTGGAAAGTACCAGATACGCCTCCCCGACCGGCAACTTGCCTGCGCTCCGATCGACTCTCCGGAAGGCCGCGCCTACTATGGCGGCATGGCCTGTGCTGCAAATTATGCCTGGACAAACCGGCAGGTCATCATGCACGAGGCCAGGAAAGCGTTCACGCAGGTCTTTGGGATCGACTACGATGAGATGAGGCTCATCTACGACGTCGCCCACAACGTCGCCAAGTTCGAGCACCACGATCTCGACGGCACGTTGATGGAGGTCTGCGTCCACCGGAAGGGCGCAACCCGGGCGTTCGGCCCCCGGGCTCCGGGCATCCCCCGTGAGTATGCCGCGGTTGGGCAGCCGGTGCTCATCCCGGGGAGCATGGGCACGTCCTCCTACCTCCTCCACGGCACGGCGACCGCGATGCAGAAGACCTGGGGGAGCACCTGCCATGGCGCCGGCAGGGTGCTCAGCCGGTCGAAGGCGAAGAAAGAGATCCGGGGAAGGGAACTTCGGGAGCAACTCGCACAAGAGGGCATCCTGGTGCGGGCACACCGCGACTCCGTGCTTGCGGAAGAGGCGCCCGAAGTCTACAAGCCGAGCCACGAGGTGGTGCGTGTCGTGCACGAAGCGGGCCTCTCCGGTATCGTCGCCCGGCTGGAGCCGCTCGGGGTGATCAAAGGGTGATCTGCAGGACCGGGCTGCTCTGGGATGGCCCCCTGATGTTTGCGAGGCTCATCGAGGACTGTGGTGCCTGCTGCGAGGCGGTCAACCCCTACATGCTCGCCTCCCCGTTCTGGCGGGGCAGGTTTGTCTCGGTCATCGTGCCGACGGGGTTTGCAAACCCGGCCTACTCAAACCTCCTCCCGGCGCTCAGGGCCGCGGAGGAGCGCATCCGGCGTTTCGTCGAGAGCGGCGGGCGGTTGCTGGTCTTTGGCGCAGGCTGCGCCCGGGAGGACGCCTACGACTGGCTCCCGTTCCCGGTAACCTACTCGTTTGCGTATGGACCGCGTGCAGTCCGGTACACCAACGAGAGCGAATACACCTCCCTCTTCGACGGATACGACCTTGCCGCCGTCGAGTGCGACGGGTCGTTCCCGGCCCACGGTGGTGAGACCCTGGCTGTCTCGCCCTCCGGCGAGGCGCTCCTGGTAGGGAAAGCGGTAGGTGACGGTATGGTGCTGGTCTCCAGCATCCACGAATACCCGTCACGTGAATTCCTGAAGAGGTTCTCCTGCGGTGATAGGGAAACCTTATTCTAGATAAACCATGATGAAAAGTATGGATATGGCCATGGAGCAATACATCATCTCTACATCTTCACGGGCGCGTGATCTCGCTCCCATCATGATGTGCATCCATGATCTGCTTGGCCATCTGCCTGTCACGGCGCGGTCCCGCGACCATCCGGGTATCAGGATCGAGGACGGGAAGATCATCGACGAGGCCTACACGGGCCCCATCCTCGAAGAGGTCCTGGCGGAGAACGTTGTAAAGAGGGTCCAACCCCGGGGAGGCCCATATATGGGTATCCCGGTGGTGGTGGCGCCGATAAGGGACGACGAAGGCAGGGCCATCGGTGCGATAGGTATCGTCGACGTGACCGGTATTTTTGATCTGGCGGGTTTCATGGAGCAGAGCGCGGAGATCCGGAGGCAGGTATGCGGCAGGGACCCGTGCCCGCTCCCGAGTGAGTCGCCTGCAGCGAAAAGGTAATGGACATGAAGGATACGGCAATCAATGTACTGAAGATTCTCGAAGAGAACCCCGGCCCGGTATCGGGCGAGCATATCGCAGAGCATCTGGGTGTCACCCGTTCAGCCGTCTGGAAACAGATACGCGAACTCCGGAGATTAGGATACAATATCACATCGTCCCGCGCGCAAGGTTACTGCCTTGAGGCGAAGACGAGCAGGCTCCTCCCGTACGAGATCCATAAAAGGCTCCGCACCCGGTTCATCGGAAAGCAGATCCGCTACTTTGACCGCACCGCCTCCACGAGCTGGGTCGGAAAACAACTCGCCAGCGAAACCGATCCTGAGAAACTGCACGGCATGGTGATCATCGCCGAAGAACAGACCGGCGGGGTTGGAAGGCTCGGGCGCGCCTGGGTCTCGCCTGCCGGCGGCATCTGGATCACGATCGTCTTAAAGCCGAGGATCCCGATCGATCACCTCTTCATGATCACCATGGCCGGGTCGATCGCCATCGCTCGCGCCATCAGGAAGGAATACGGGCTCAGTGCGCTCATCAAGTGGCCGAACGACATCTTCGTCGGGGACAAGAAGGTCGGCGGGTTGCTCCTGGAACTCGCCGCAGAGGCGGACGCCGTCCACTACGGTCTTCTCGGGATCGGGATCGACGCGAACATCTCGCTTGCCGATCTCCCGCCGAACCTGAAAGATACGGTGACCTCACTTGAGGCTGAGGTCGGCCACGAGGTTGACCGCGTGGCGCTTCTTGTCAGGGTCCTGCGGGAGTTTGAACTGCGCTACCAGCAGCTCGAGGACGGGGAGTACGATTCCATCATCCGCGAGTGGAAGAGTCTTTCCCTGACGCTTGACCAGCGGGTGGCCATCAGGACCATCAACAAGACCTTTGAGGGGGAGGCCATCGACATCGATAGCCACGGCGCCCTGATCATCCGCCGGGATAACGGGAAGATCGAGCGGGTCATTGCCGGCGACTGCTTCCAGCTCTGACCGGCCGCGCCTGTCAACCGCCATACAATGATTGGTTGACAGGTTTTTTATCGTCAACCCGCCAATTTAGATGGGTTTACATGAAACACCGTGCCCAGATCCTCGCCTACAGTGGAACGTTCATAGCGCTGATCGCCGCCGGGAGCTGGATATCCATCCCGCTGCCCCCGGTCCCGCTCACGCTCCAGACTCTCTTTGTGCTCCTTGCCGGGGTCGTCATGCAGCGGTATGCCGTAATCCCCGTCGGCCTCTATGTCCTCCTCGGGGCGGCGAACCTCCCGGTCTTCCATAACGGTACGGCCGGTCTCGGGGTGCTCCTCGGTCCTACCGGAGGGTTTCTGCTCGGCTTTATTCCTGCCGCGCTCGTTGCAGGGCTTGCCTACGAGCACGAATCGCCGAAGATCCGGGTCGCAGGGCTGATCGCGGCAACCTGCACGATCTACCTCTTCGGCGTCGTATGGCTTGCCTGGTCGGCATCGATCTCGCTCCTCCAGGCGGTCCTGATCGGCGTCGCCCCGTTTATCATCGGCGATGCCGTGAAGGCAGCAGCCGCATTCGCTATAGGAAAGCGCGTGGCATGATCCAGATCACCAATCTTCGGCACCGGCTCATCGAGATCCCGGACCTCACGGTAGATGCGCGCCACATCGCCGTGATCGGGCCGAACGGGAGCGGTAAGACGACGCTTCTTTCGGTCTGCTCCGGTATCGAGGAGCCCCGCGCCGGGATGGTCCGGATCCTCGGGAGGCCGCCGTCGGCCGTGAGGATCGGGTGGGTGGGGGAGTTTCCCGACCGGACGCTCCTCTTCTCCCGGGTATATGATGAGATCGCAGCGACGCCCCGGTTCCGTAATCGTTCCTGCCCCGAGACCGATGAGCGGGTCAGGGCGGCTGCCGCGCGGGTCGGAATTTCGCATCTCCTGGATGCGAAGGTCTCGACCCTCTCAGGGGGGGAGAAGGCCCTCGTCGCGCTGGCAGCCGCCGGTGCCGATGACCCTGAGGTGCTCATCCTTGACGAGGCCGACTCGCACCTGGATGCCGGGACAGCGGATCGTGTCCAGGGCGTTGTGCGTAAGAGCGCGGCGGCCCATGTGCTCTGGTGCACGCAGTCGATGGATACGGCAGCCTGCGCGGACTACGTCATCTTTATGGAGGGAGGTGTGGTCCGGTATCACGGCACGCCTGACGAGGTCTTTGCCGGGCTTGATGAGACCTGTTTCTACCCAACGATGTGGAGGTTCCGCCGGTGAGGGTAGACCTCGAGGATATCCTCTTCTCCCGGGGCCAGTTCAGCCTCCGGGGCAGCGGCACCTTCGGTGAGGGCGTGCACCTGGTCAGCGGGCCGGTGGGGAGCGGGAAGTCGACGCTGGCACTAATGCTCGCCGAACTGAACCGTCCAGAGAGCGGCGCCGTCCGGCGGCACGGGATCTCGTCTGCCCTGCTCCTGCTGCAGTTTCCCGAGTACCACATCACCTGCTCGACAGTTGCCGAGGAGGCCGGGTCCTGGGGTCTTGACCCCGATGAACTCCTCGTGCGCGCGGACCTTGCCGGACGAGGCGATGATGACCCGTTCCACCTCTCCCGTGGCGAACTGAAACGGTTGATCCTGGCCTGCATGATCATGCGAAACCCCGACCTGCTGATGCTGGACGAACCGTTCAGTTCGCTCGACTGCGCCGCCAAACGAAGAGCCTGCAGCATGATCGAAGAAAGGAGCGAGGGAATCACCATCATCTTCTCGCACGAGCGCGCGGTCCTTCCCCGGGTGGATGCCCTCTGGGAGATGGAGGGCGGCACCCTGAAGGCCCTGGGCCGCGTGCCTGGCGCGATTCCCAGGTGGCGGCACGCCCCGCCGTACCTCACGTACGCCCTGGAACAGGGTGCCCGCCCGGAGAACATCAGGCTCCAGGACGCCCGGGAGGCACTATGCAGGACCCAAGGCTGAGGCTCTTTGCCACCGTGGTCCTCTCGGTGGCCGCGTTTGCAAGCACCGCGGGGGCCCTCGCCGCCCTGGCCTGGTGGCTGATCTTCACACCGCGCACAAAGGCTCTCCCGCGGCCCGGCGTGTTCCTCGGCCTCGTTGTGATGATCGCCGTAACAGCGCTCGTTTCCGAGTGGGGGGGCGGCCCGGGGGTCTCCTACCTGATCAGGATGGTTGTGGTCCTGCTCCTCGCTGCATGGGCGTACACCGAAACCCGGGAAGGAGAGGTGCTTGCCGTGGCGGTCTGGGCGCTCGGTAACCGGATTGGGTTTGAGATCGGGCTCATCGCCGAGATGGGCCTCTTCGGGCTCACGGTGATCAGACAGGATATCGAGCAGATGCGGGTCGCATTGGCGCTGAAGGGGATCAAGGTCGGTGTCCGCTCGATCGTGCCGATTGCTATCCTGCTCATCGTCACCCAGATCCGGAGAGCCGATGATCTGGCCAGATTACTGGTGGTACGGGGATATACGCTCGGAGGGCGGATATGCCCGGTCTTTGAAACGGGCTCGCGAGACGTTCTGGCAGCTCTATTTGCGATGATACCCGGGATTTTATGCTGCCTGCCCGTTCGAGATGTTTTTATATTATTACAGTGAATTTTGTAGAGGCTTTATTGCAATCTCCTCAGCCCTTCGAGGTGCAAAATTCGATGTGTGCTGCCAAATCCGATACACTCTATATAACCGATACCACGCTTAGGGACGCGCATCAGTCACTTATCGCCACCCGGCTGCGGACTGAAGACATGCTTCCCCTCGCCCGGGCCATCGATAACGTGGGTTTCTTCTCTGTAGAAGCCTGGGGCGGGGCGACCTTTGACAGCTGCATCAGGTTTCTCAATGATGACCCGTGGGACCGCCTTCGGGAACTGAAAGCCGAACTGAGACGCACTCCCATCCAGATGCTCCTGCGGGGTCAGAACCTCGTTGGCTACCGGCATTACCCTGATGACGTGGTGGAGAAGTTCGTAGATGCATCTGCAGAGAACGGGATCGATATCTTCCGGGTCTTTGACGCGCTCAACGATATCCGGAACATGAAGAAGGCGATGGAGGAGGTCAGGAACGTCGGGGCGCACCTGCAGGGCGCGATATCATACACCACAAGTCCGGCTCACTCCGTCGCGACGTTCATCGGCATGGCCGAGGACCTCTACTCGCTTGGGTGCGACTCGATCTGTATCAAGGACATGGCCGGGCTGATCATGCCTCATGACGCCCGTGACCTGATCTCGGGGATCAAGAAGACGGTGGATATCAAGGTCTGCCTCCACTCACACTGTACGAGCGGTGTTGCGCCCCTGAGTTACCAGGCGGCGATCGATGCCGGTGTGGATATCCTTGATACGGCGATGTCGCCGTTTGCGCTTGGGACTTCCCAGCCCCCGACCGAGAGCGTTGTTGCAAGCGTCTCCGGGACGCCGCGCGACACCGGTATCGATCTGGTCACGCTCAGGAATGTCAGAAACATCTGCCGGGATATCAGGGAGAAGTACCAGCCGCTCTTTTCCGCCATCGCGGACCGAGTCGACTCAGACGTTCTGATCTACCAGCTCCCGGGCGGCATGATCTCAAATCTCGTCTCCCAACTGCAGGAACAGGGTGCTCTCAACCGCCTGGAAGAGGTGCTCAAGGAGATCCCGCGGGTGCGGAAGGACCTCGGTTATCCGCCGCTCGTGACGCCGACAAGCCAGATCGTGGGCACCCAGGCGGTGCTGAACGTCCTGCTCGGCGGGGAGCGCTACCGGAACGTGACAGGCGAGGTGAAGGACTATGTTCTCGGCCTCTACGGCCGTCCTCCCGCCCCGATCAGCCCGGAGGTGCAGAGGCTGATCATCGGCGATGAGGAGCCGGTCACGGTCCGCCCGGCCGACCTTCTTGAACCCATCTACGAGCAGATGCGGAAAGAGGCGGCGGAGCAGAACCTGATCGTCAGGGAAGAGGATGTTCTTACCTACATCCTCTATCCGGCCGTCGCCCCGTCGTTCCTGAAGGGCGAGCGCCAGGCTGAAGTTATCCCGAACCCGGCCGCCGAAGTAGCGAATGTTGCGGATATCCCCCACTCCATGGAGGTTGAGGTGGACGGAGAGATCTTCTCGGTCCGGATCGTCACCGTGGAGGGGAGCTCGATTGCGGTCAAGGCGGCAGCCCCGGCGGCCAGGGAGAGGGTCCCCCGTGGGGATGTCCCCGGCGGCATCAAGAGCAACATGCAGGGTATGGTCCTGCAGGTGTTGACGCAGAAGGGGAGCACCGTCAAGAAGGGAGATACCCTCATCGTCCTTGAAGCCATGAAGATGGAGAACCCCATCCGCAGTCCGCGCGACGGTACGGTGGAGGAGATCTTCGTCGATGCCGGGGATGTCGTGCAGAACGGCGATGTGCTGATGGTCATCGAGTGAGGCCGATAGAAGAGTGTTTGTGCGATGAAATATTTCGACAAGATCCTGATCGCCAACCGCGGTGAGGTCGCTATACGGGTTATGCGCGCCTGCCGGGAGCTGGATATCGATACGGTCGCGATCTACTCCGAGCCGGATAAGAATGCGCTCCACGTCAAGTACGCGGATGAGTCGTTCTGCGTTGGTGAGGCCCATCCATCCAAGAGTTACCTCAACAAGGAGCGGATCTGCGATGTCGCCAGGAAGTCTGCGGCTGATGCGATCCACCCGGGGTATGGGTTCCTCGCCGAGAACAGCCAGTTTGCAAAACTGGTCGAGGATGAAGGGCTGACGTTCATCGGCCCTTCGTGGAAGACGATCGAGGCGCTGGGCTCGAAGGTCGGGTCGAAGCGGATGATGCGCGAGGCCGGCGTGCCGGTCCTTCCCGGCACGCCGGACGGCGTCACCAGCATCGATGAGGCAAAGAAGGTCGCTGCCGAGATCGGCTACCCGGTGGTCGTGAAGGCGAGTGCAGGCGGCGGCGGTATCGGTATGCATATCGCTGAATCTGAGGACCAGCTTGAGGAGGCGATCGATAAGGGGATGCGGATCGCGGCGTCTGCCTTTGGGGACCCGACGGTCTTTGTGGAGAAGTACCTCGCAAAACCGCGCCATATCGAGATCCAGGTCCTTGCCGACACGAAAGGAAATACCCTTCACCTCTACGACCGCGAGTGTTCCATCCAGCGCCGGCACCAGAAGCTGGTCGAGGAGGCGCCCTGCCCGATCATGACCCCTGATCTCCGGGAGCGGATGACGGCGTCGGCCATCACCGCCGCAAAGGCGGCGAACTACACGAACGCCGGCACGGTGGAGTTCCTCTACTCGAACGGGAACTATTACTTTATGGAGGTGAACACCCGGCTGCAGGTGGAGCATACCATCACTGAGTTCATCACGGGGATTGATATCGTGAAGAAGCAGATCGCCATCGCCGCCGGTGAGGACCTCCCGATGGGCCAGGAGGATGTCAGCATCCGGGGGCACGCGATCGAGTGCCGGATCAATGCGGAGGATCCGCTGAATAACTTCTCCGCTGATCCAGGGAAGATCGTCCGCTACCGGTCCCCGGGAGGCCCGGGGATACGGGTCGATTCCGGCATCCATAATGGTTACACCATCCCCCCGCACTACGACTCGATGATATCCAAACTCTGCGCCTGGGGGGCCGATCGTGAGGAGGCGATCCTCAGGATGCGCCGGGCTCTCTACGAGTATGTTATCCTCGGCGTGAAGACGACGCTCCCGCTCCAGTATGCGATCATGCGAAACCCGCACTTCATCGCCGGCGATACGCATACGCACTTCCTGCAGGAGGAGCATATCGCTAAGAGCCTGCGCCGTTACCTCTACGAGGAGGCGACGCGCATGCAGACGCTGGCTGCATCGCTCCGGCATGGGAAGGAGGTGGCGGCGATCGCTGCGGCGGTCGACGTGTATCTCCGGAAAAACATGAAGTGACCGCTCTCACCAATTTTTTGTGAGTCATAAGGTTTATTTGCCGAAACGTCATTGTTATAATGCACTTTGTGTGCTGCGGTGGCCTAGTTGGTTAGGGCGCCAGACTCATAGGGTTTTGAGAAGAACGGAGCGTCCGATACCTGGGACATCTGGAAATCGTGGGTTCGGATCCCACCCGCAGCATCTTAACGGGATGTTTGGAATCCAATTTTCAAAAGAATGTTTTTCCTTCGAGATTACTCTCTTACGATCCCACTCGACTTCGGAGGATAAAGACCTTTTTCATGGGCATCGAGATACTTCTCAAGTAGCGGAGAAGGGGCAAGCTTCGCTTGCCTGTCGTATACCCAATGGCACCAAACAATCCCCGCTATGGGATCCTCGTGCATCACCTCAATGAGAGTCTCTAGGGTGATCTCACGCATGGTGTCCGTATCGCCCCGAAGGAGGTTGCCACACACGTAACAAAACTTCGCCCCGTGCATGCTGGCAGTCCCGCAGTTCTCACAGTAGACGAGACGAGGCACTCCTGAACCGCCGGGAGGGGTTCGGGCATTCCCTTTGCTCGAGTCGGCGCCGGACCCCTTCTTGGGTTGATCTGAAGAGCACGAACCTTCCGGCAAATTTGTCGGGATGTCCTTGATTGCTTCCTCTGGAGTATCCTTGATAATGATTCTCCCTATCTCAACTCCGATCTGTGCACGGTGGCCATAAAGGGGGTCTTTCAGTAGCGCTTCATAGAGTTCTCTGTCTATGATAAGAGGCGGGTCATTGGTAGCAGAATTCTTCATAACGTGGCATGGGTGCCGCGAGCCTTAATCGTTCTGCAATTTACCAGGAGAACCCCGGCGGGTTGTTGCTGCCCGTAAAAAGAG
>JGI24502J29692_10016843_pt1 | contig 11205 bp, 14 predicted proteins | sample BioPla3RNA1_FD_29692 | JGI IMG/M metagenome (IMG submission 29692)
GTTTGATATAAAGGACAAAGAAGAAAGATTATACTTATACAATTATTCTTATGATGAGTTAATAAGTAAATTGCCAAAGGAGGTATTAGATAACGCAGTCATATATTGTGATATACCATATAATACTGAAAAAGGCACATATGTATATAGCGAACAAGGTTTCAACTATGAAAAGTTTTGGAATTGGTTTAAGCAAGTAGATGTCCCTTGTTATGTAAGTGAGTATGACCATAGTGATTGCTTAAAAGACAATGAGTATCAAGTATTAAAGGAAGAAAAGTTAATAGTTTCTTTTATTACAAGTGATAAGAGAACATATAAAGCAGAAAAACTATTTTACAATAAGCATAAAGATTATGAGCCAACATTTGAAGATATGTTATTCAACGAAGGGAAGTAAAGTTTATGAGTAAAGTAAAAGAGCCAATGAAAGTAAAGGAGATATGTAAATTACTAACTGATTTAGAGAGCAAGTCATTTAGGTTTGACATACCGAAGGAAGAATTAAATAATATAGAAGTTCCTATTAAAGACTATTTTAGTAATCAAGTAAAAGAAGATACTACTATTCTTGAAGGGTTTGTGAAAATAGATGAGTTTTTTAATAGGGTAATAAAGAGATTAGATGAGAAGATTATTAAAGACTTAAATATGAATAATCTTAATTTACAAGTAGCGTTGCCTTATTATGAGCCTTGTATATTCAAGTGTCCTTTTTGTGTAGCAAGAAACCATAAACACAATAATAGATTTTTAATAAATGAAAAGCAGTTTTTAGAAGCGTTTAGTGTATTAGGGGAAGAGCATAAAGATATAGTTATTACAGGACAAAACGACCCTACACAACAAAAAGAGTTAGTAGATAAGATAATCAAGATAGCGAAAGAACAAGACATCTGCAGTAAAATAGAATTACAAACAAAAGACATAGATTATTATATTGATGATATTTTAATGTGTTATAGTTTATCAACACATAGAGAGTTTAATAAATTAAAAGACAAAGGTTATAAAAAGTATAGAGCAGTCTTTATTGTAAGCGACAAGTTAAAGTTTGATAATTTAGATTTAAGCAATATATATCAAGCAACTTTTAAGCAAATGCAATATAGCGAAGATGAGAAAACAAACGAGTATATAACAAAGCATAGATTATCAAATGTAGAGATAGTATTAGAAGTAGAGAAATTAAAAAGTAAGTTTCCAAACTGTTCTATTAGATATGATTTAGATTGTCAAAAAGCCGATAGTCGTTATCACATATTAAGGAGTGATGGAAGATTATATAGTAATTGGGCAGCGTTTGACCCAATACAAATCATATTTAATAAAAACATATTAGGAACAAGTTATTGGTTAGAAAAAGACTATATAGATAAGTTAATAGAAGACTTATTTGATTAAAGAAATTAGGAGGAAAAATGGAAACAAAGAAAGAAAGGAGGTGATGATATGGCAAGAGAAGGTAAAATCTTAATACTTGTGGATTTGGATAAAGAACAAGACCACGCACAAGTATATGCAGATTTAGTTGAAACAAAAAAGTATTTAGAAAATGTAATTTCCAGTATTGAAAAACGAGTTTTAGATGGCGAACAAATTGATGGTTTAAGAGTTGTTCCTGGCAATAAAACACGATATATTACTGCGACTGGGGTTAGTTATTTAAGAACAATTTTTACCGAAGATGAGTTATATGAGAAAAAACTAATAGGAATTACAAAATTAGATGAGATGGTTGGCGAAAAAGATATGGCATATCTAATTGCCAATAAACTTGTAGATTACAAGTATGCAAAAGATAAAGTTATAGTTGAATAATAAGGAGGTATAAAAAACTATGAGTAAATATCGTATTATTGCAAACGATGAGTTAAAAACAGTAAGCGTGTTATTTGCTAACACAAGATTTTTCAGTGCTAAATATCTTTTGAAGCGTTGGCAAAACAAAAGATATTTTGGTCAAGGTATTTTACCTTTTTCTAACTGGCAAGAGTTTTGGAACTTTGCAAAAGAGTTATCAAATGCTTTAATTCAAGTATCAGGCATTTTCTCAATTACACCTAATCATTTATTTGATGATGCATTAGTTGAGTATCCAGTGTTTAGAAAAAGAGTAGATGAAGAAGGGCAAGAAACAGGACAAGTAGAAATTGTTTTAAGTGTTTTCGCTAAAAAAGGCGAGAGAGATTTATTCTTTACAGATTTAACTTGTAAAAAACCAGTTAGAGATGAAGATGAAATCAAGCGTTATGAGTGGGGTGTAGAGGTAGAGTTTTATGCAAGTTTAGATAAAAAAGACAATACCTTAAAAATCTATTCAGTATTGCATCGTATTATTCAAGGCGAACAAGTTAGTAATTTCGCTAAAAACGATGCTTTATGGGAGGGGTTTGATTTTAATGTAGATGAAAAAGACTTAAATGATGCACCAGAAACTTCGAACGAACGCCCAGAAATCAGTGATGATGACATTCCATTTTAAGAGGAGGTAATAAAAAAAATGGTTGATGCAAAGGTAAGAGAATTATTTTTAATGAATTATAACTACGAGGGGGATTGTAAAGACTTAAAGAAGTATGCTAAACAAATCCCAAGAGCGTGGGGGGAAATTGAGTATCTACCGTGGGCTGTTGTAGAAAAAGTTTTTACAATGCAAGGTGGAACTTATAAAGTAGAAGACTTATGTTATCAAAAAGAGATTAAAACTCTAAATGATGTTTATGATAGTGAAACAGGCGAGTATAAAGGACAAGTTGAGCGATTAAGTTTAGTAAACTTCGTGCATTTATCAGCCGAGTGGCAAGGCACTAAAAAAGAAGAGTTTTACCCTATTTTTGATAGCAAGAAAAACAAAATTATTGTAGCACCTAATCAAAACGAACTAAATGCATCTAAACAAAGAGGTTTAGTTAAGTTAATTGCTCGTATTTCTGGTATTGGCTTATCATATTTTGAGCAACAACAAGATGAAGATGTGTTAGCACTTGAAAATATAGGTGAGGTAAGAGTTATCGCAGATGATGCTAATGTTGTTGAAAAGGTAGAAAAACCAAAAACATACGCAGAAAAAAAACAAGATGCAAAAGAAAAAGTTATTACTGCGTTTATTGATTTAGATTATAATGGTGATGATAAAAAAGATGCTTTGCTTAAAGGCGAGGTGGTAAAACCAAAAGTAGAAAAGGTTGAAAAAACACCAGTAGAAAAGGCTGAAACACCCGAACCGATATTTGATTTTGGGGTAGATTTGACTGCTAAAAAGGAAGCTGATGTATCTGAAACCCACGCTGATTTAGTATTAAAAGTAAAAAGTAAGATGAAAGGCAATTTTCAGTTAATACTTGACTATATGAACTCAAAAGGTAAAAACACACTACCCGATTTATCAAATGATGAGTTAAAAGAGTTGTTAGGGAAAATAGAGGCAGGGGGAGTATAAAAACTCCTCTTGCATTTCATAGAAAAATATATATTGGGGGTTGATTAGATTTGAGTATAGAAAGAAACAAAATATATTTAGCAGATGCTTATGAAAAAATTAAAGAACTCAAAAGTAAATCCATTGATTGTATTTATACTGATATTCCTTATTTGTTTGAAAGTGGCGGTGGGGGGGAGTAGTGAGTTAGCATTAAGAATTCACAAAAATAAAAAAGTTGATTTGGCTAGTATTGATAGTGGTATTGATTATGCTATATTTGATGATTTTTTAAGAGTTATGAAAAAAGTGAATTTATTTATTTGGTGTAGTAAATTACAAATCCAAGATATATTAAATTGGTGGCTTAAAGTTCCTAATATCACTTTTGAAGTTTTGGTATGGTGCAAACTAAACCCTACTCCTCAAACTAACAATGTATGGCTACCAGATGTTGAGTATTGTTTATATTTTAGAGAAAAAGGTGTTAAGTTAAACAAAGGTTATGATTATAAATCTAAATGGTATGTATCTGGTATAAATCAAAAAGATAAAGCAATATATAACCACCCAAGTATAAAACCATTTGAGTTAGTTAAAAGGCATTTATTACACACAACGCAAAAAGGCGACTTAATACTTGATCCATTTATTGGCAGTGGCACGACAGCAGAGGCAAGTAAAGTAATAGGTAGAGATTATATAGGTTTTGAAAATGATGAAGCGTGGTATCAAGCGACAATAGATAGATTAGATGGTGTTACAGCAAAAGAGCGTGAAGCAGGGATTATACAACAAATATTATTTGACTACAAGGAGGTATGAGTGGCAAAAAAGAAAATTAAACAAGAACAATTATTTTTCAAGCAAAATGATAATGATGATAATATCTTTTATGATAAGATGAAAAGTTTATATAACTTGATTTTGCAAAAAGGGTATTATGCTTTGGCAAGTTATAAAAATGGCAGAGTATATATTATTCAAATAGTATTTCACATTAGACCACTAGAAGTAGCAGTAAAAATAACAAAAGCAAATGATAATAACTTTAATGTCTTAAAACATAAGATAGGTGCGAGTTATGCCAAAGAAAACTTTTTAGATGAGAAAGTATTTGAAAACGAGCGAGATGTAATGGCTTATTTAGGGGGTATTATTGATGAAAGGTCTTAATAAAAAAGATAAAACGCCCACAATTAAGGTTTATAGGTGTTTGGTATGAGTGATGAAAAGATAGTAAAAAGATTAGAACAAATCCAGAGAGCTTTACTTGATAAAATGGGTTTAACTGTTGATGCTATTGAAAATAAGTATTTGATATTTGCCTATGATGCAAAAGAAAATAAAATTATATTTGTGGAGGAGGTAAAAAAGTGAGTTCATATTATAGAGAGCTTTATCAAGTGGTTGATGGCTTGAAAATCATTTATACTACTTATGATAAAAAACAAGCATTGATAGAAAAAAATAAAAATGAAAATTATAAAATCACTACTACAACAGTTAGGGTTTTACCAGAGTTAAAAGATGACAAACTTCGTGCTTTTGATAGTGCTAATCTGACTAATATAAGTTTAAGGTGGACAGTTTTAGATTTTATGGATAAAATAGTTCAAAAAATGAAAAATAAAGATTATGTATTTAATAAATATGATATATATAGTTTAGATAATTGGCTACAAACTGCTAAAAGAGATGCAGAACACATTGGTAGATGTTTATGTGATATTATAAAAGAAAAAGAGGATTTAGATAATGAGTATTAAACTGCAAAGTATATCAGCAAGTGAAAGATGGCTACAATGCACAAAAAGTTTGGAGCATAATCAAGGTTTTGTGGCTAATGCGGCGGCTAATTATGGTTCTTTAATCCACGATGTAGCGGCTTTAAGACTTGATGAGATATTTAATAAAACTGATAATAAAGCAAAAATAAAACAATTAAAACAAGAACCATATATCAATAAAAATGATTATAATATAGTATCTAATTGGGATAAAAAAGCCGAAAAAATATGCGATGAATATATTAACTTTGCAATTAGATTATATAATCAATATAAACCATATAAGGTATTATTAGAGCAAAAGGTTAATGTTTTATGGTATGGATATGAGAAAATTGGTATTATAGACTTGATTATGTTTTTTGATAAAGGGGTTGTAATATGCGATTTAAAGACTGGGTATAGTAAAGTAGATGTTGAGTATAATAGTCAAATGTTAATGTATTTACTTGGTGTTATGCAAAACTTTCCAGATTTAATAGAGAATAATTTTTTAGGTGTGATAGCAATATGTCAGCCACCAATAAACAACATAGCAACACAAGATATAGCACAAAATGATTTATGGGAGTTTTACGCATCAAAAAATGAAAAGATGCAAGAGATAATTACTGGCAATTTACAATACGCCCCAGAAAAAAGGGCGTGTAAATACTGCGATTATAAAGAGTTTTGTAATGCAAGGATAAGTGCGGGGGTGTTTTAGATGGAAAAAGCAAGAAAAGAATTGGATAAATATGATTAAAAAAAGTGAAAAAACTTTACTTGAAAATTATTTGAAGGAAAAATTAGATGAGAAAAATATACCAAACTTTAAGGGAAATCCAGAGGGATTAAAAGGGTTTCCCTGATAGGTTTGTTGTAGCACACAAGATTTATTTTATAGAGTTAAAATTAGGAAAGGAAAACGAAAGTTATTATAAGCAGACACCGATGCAGAAAAAATGGCAAGACCAAATAAGTCAAGGTGTTAATGAGTATTATTTAATTACAAATAGGCACGATATAGATGAGTTAGTAGAGAAAATATATCAAGAGTGTAAAGAATATGATATAAAGAATTATTTTGCTTATAATAAAGATATTTAAGATATGAATAAAATATGAGAAGAGAAAAACAATTTAATATGCTTTCTTTTAAGAATAGGTTTGCCTATACTGGCATAAATCAACAAGTATCTTACGAGATTATGTTTAGGTCTTTTGCAGTTAATTATAAAAGAACAAAAGAAACTGTTTTAGAGTATCAAAAAGGTAATAAACAATTAAGAGATAATGCAAAAGATGTAGGGGCATTTTTAATGGGTAACACTACTGAAAATCGTAGAGATAGATTAGCAATAGAGTTAAGAAATATGATAACTCTTGACCTTGATTATTGTCCAGAAAACATTATGACTATTTTACAAGAGAGAGCAAATACGATACTTAATTTTAGATTTTTTGTATATTCTACTCACTCTCATACAAGTAAAAAACCACGATTAAGACTAATAGCACCTTTGCTTTATGATATTAAACCAGAAGAGTATGAAGCAGCAGCATCAAGGTTATGCTCTAAAATAGGAATAGAGTTTTTTGATGCAACCACGATACAGTCAAATCGTATTATGTATTTCCCATCAACAAGTATAGATGGCGATTATATATGTGAGAGTTTTAATGATGATAAAGGCGATTTAGATGCACAAATACTTTTAGATGAGTATTATGATTATCATAACATTGATGAGTGGCAAAGACCACATTATTTTGATGGTAGAAGTAGTGGTAAAATCAATAGAGGAACAATACCAGATAGCACTAAAACAAAATGGCGTATGGTAAACTCATTTAATACTGAATATACCATAACTGATGCTATTGATACATTTTTAAGTGATATATACAAAAAAGAAAATAGTAAAAATAATAATAGATATACATTTATAGGTGGGGAAAGTAGAAATGGTTTACATATTCTAAATCCACAATATGCATATTCGCATCACGCAACCGATCCAGCACAAGGTAGGTTATTAAATGCGTTTGATATTGTGCGTATTCATAAGTTTGGTAAACAAGATTTACATAAAACCGATAATGAAATATATGATGATTATGGCAATACTTCAAGTTTTAAGGCAATGTGTGATTTTATTAAAACTATGCCAAATGTTATGAAACACGACCCAAAAATAAAAGAACAAGAAACACAACTTATAGAGTTAATGGAAAAGTTTGATGTTGATACAACTGATAATGAAAATATAGAGTGGCATAATTTATTTATACGTGATAACAAAAGTAATGCACTTATAAGACACCCATATAATATAGGCATAATCATAGCAAATGACCCTTTATTAAAAGATTTGTTTTTCTATGATACAATAAAACAACAAATATGTTTTTTAAGACCACCATTTTGGGATACCGATATTAAAAAAGGTGATGGGTTAAGAGATTTAGATATGCAACACATAGCACAATATATAGCACAACCACCATATTTTCAAAGTGGTAAAGAAGCTATGGAAAATGCAGTTATGGTTGAAGCATACAAAAAGAAAATTAACTATCCTAAACATTTTCTATCTACTTTACCAGAATGGGATGGCGTTGAAAGAGTAGAAACAGTATTTATTGATTTGTTTGATGTGGGCGATTGTAGTTTTATAAGAGAGGCAACTAAAAAATGGTTTACAGCATTAGTTGCAAGAATAATGGAGCCTGGTTGTAAGTTTGATTATACTGTTTCTTTAATAGGTGCTGTTGGTATTGGTAAGTCTATGTTTGGTAAAAGTTTAATTGCTATTGACTGGGATGGTGATATGGCAAATATAGAAAAAGCCAATTACTTTTTTAGCGATAAAGAAATAGATTTAAGAAACGAAAGAGATACAATAGATGCTTTAAGAGGCGTTTGTGTATTAGAAATAGCCGAGTTTGATAAATACTTTACTAAATATGACAAAGCAACCTTAAAGAGTTTTATGACCAAAACAAAAGATAGATTTATTGAACGCTATGGTAAGCGTAGTATAGATGTGCCAAGAAGTTTTGTTATGTTAGCAACTACTAATGAACAACGCCCTATCAAAAATGTAGAAGATGAGCGTAGATTTATGCCTTTTTATTCTAATTTGCCTAAACATAAAGCATTGATATTTGACCAAACTAAATGGAACAAAGAAATACGAGATCAAGTATTAGCAGAGGCATTACATTATTATTTTACTGGTTATTCTTTTTCTGCACCATTTAACCCAAAACAACAAAGAGAGTGGGATATGCTATTAGATAGAGCAAGTTTAGAAAATGATTATTTTGGTATTGTTGAAGAGTATGTTAATAATAAGTTCCCTGTTCAATTTTTTGATTTAGAGTTTCATCAACAAAAAAGTTGGTGGCGTGAAAAAACTGATGGTGGTTATCATAGGAGTTTAAGAGATGAGTTTAGTATTAAAGAGATTTATTGTATAGCATTAGATAAACGATTAGGCGATAATCCAGACTTTTATGAGCGTAAAGATATAGAACAAGCACTTAATAGATTAGGTTTTGAAAGACAAGGTAATAGTAGAAAAACATTTGGTGATTTAGGCAGACAAATATATTATAAGAAAATGGAGCGTAGTATAGATGATTGGAAAAATGCTACCGAAGAGGAAAAACAGAACAAAATAGCCGATTTAGAAAGGAAAAAGCAAGAAGTTGGTGGTTTATCTGCCCAAGAGCGTGAATTATTGGTTGCTCTTTATGATAGCATCTTGCCATTTTAGGATAGTATGAAAAGTGTATCAAAGGTTATAAAAACTGGCGACATCTTTTTAGCCAAGTATTCTAATTATTATGGTAAAAACAAAGCCCATTATTTCTATTGTATTTACTCGCAAGAAGAGGATATAAACAATCATCTAAACGAAGATATTATTGGTCTTATGATTACATCAAACCCTAAATTAGAAGAAATTATTAAAAACTATAATGATTATAATGTTAAAGTTAAGATTTATACAACAGAAGCGTATGTATGCTGTGATAAGATATTTCGTTTTAATACCAAAGACAAAGTTGTTAATCATGGGGATTTGCTTGATAGTTTAGAGAAACAAGATATATTGGAGCATTATAAAAAGTTTATTGATGAAACATTAAGGCAATTAGGGGATAAAAAGTAATGTATATTGAATTAACTGATAGGCAACAAGAAGCATTAGATAAATGTAAAAAAAATCGGGCGTTTGGTGTGTTCTTTGATATGGGGACTGGTAAAACTGCTATTATGTTATCTTTAATAGATTATTTAGTATTTGAGAAATTAGAAGTAAAATCGGTTTTAATAATTGCACCAGCAAGTGTAATAAAAAGGTCAAGAGTATGGCAAAAAGAAATGGAAAAATGGCAAAACTTTGCGTTCTTTGATTATGTAGAACTAATTGGTAATTCTGGTGAGCGTAAAAAAGCAAAAAAACAAGGTTATACAATACATTTATTATCAAATGCTTTGGTGGATTGGTATTATCACACTTATGGCAATTTAGATGATTATGATATGATTATTATTGATGAAAGTTCCACATTTAAGTCAGCAACAACAGTTAGGTGGAAGGCATTAAGTAAAATGATAACAGCTAATCATAGAGTTTATTTATTGACTGGAACACCTATGCCACAATCTCACGCTGATTTATGGTCGCAAATATATTTGCTTGATGGTGGAGCAAGATTAGAGAGTAGTTTTTATCGTTTTCGTAATAAATATGGTTATAAAATAAATAAGTTTAAGTATGTATATCCTAAAAGTAGTCAAAAAACTATTGAAAAACTTATTGATGATATATGTATGTTTGATGAAAATATAAAAGATTTGCCACCAAAAAGAGAGCATAAAATAATGTTAAACTTTACCAATGAAAAACAAAAGATATTTAACGAATTCAAAAATAGTTATATATTAGAACTACAAAAAGGTGATATAACAGTAGTAGCAAAAACAGCATTGGTTAATAAATGTTTACAACTTGCTAATGGTAATGTTTATGTAGATAGTAAAGGTAGTTATGAGATATTTGACGATACTAAATGGCGTTGGTGTTATAATTTTATTTTAAATAACCCTAATAGAAACATTTTAATCTTTTATAATTTTAAGAGTGATAAAGAACAATTATTAAAACTACCAAACGCAAAAGCAATAGAAACAGCAAGAGATGTAGAGTTATGGGATGAAGGCAAAATAGCAGTTGGTATTATAAGCCCTTTCTCGTTTCAATATGGTGGTAATTTTCAATATGGTGGTCATACAGTTATATGGTATGGTTTGATATGGAGTTTAGAAAACTTCCTACAAGCAAATAGAAGAGTATGGCGTAGGGGTCAAGTAAACACAGTAGATATTATATATTTACTTATGGATAATACATTTGATAATGATGTTTATAAAACACTTGTCAAAAAAGAAAATACACAAAGACAATTTTTAGAAAGTATAAAATTATAAAAAAAGGAGGTTATTGATTTATGATTTTACTAACAATTAAAAGTAAAGATGAAAAACAAATTGGTTATTATCAAGTTGAGTTTAATAATATGAGTGAAGTTCTAAAATATATTAAAGGTATTAGAAACTATAAACTTATAAATAATGATTATGTTTTTACCAGCCCAGATAAAGACAACTTGATTAAATCTTTTGAAAAATACCTTAAAAACAACTTTTATAGGGTTCAAGATGATGGCATCTACTTAATACCTATTGGTGCTGGTAAAACTCGTTATAAGTCAAAATTACAAGTATTACCAGTAAATGAGAGATGTTTAAGCGTAGCAAAGAAAAGGAATTTAATAATTTTAGATGATGATACTTATGCTTTACAACACGAAAAACTAACAGCAATTTATAATATAGAACAAGATAAAGAATTAAAAATCAAGGTTGAGTTAAAAGAAAACCCAATAGACCTTGATGAATTAAGAAAAGTTTTTCAAGAGATTTTACCAATAGAGCTG
>JGI24502J29692_10048283_pt1 | contig 11118 bp, 8 predicted proteins | sample BioPla3RNA1_FD_29692 | JGI IMG/M metagenome (IMG submission 29692)
CCCTGATAGAGCAAGGGGTTGACACCGTCTTCGGCTATCCCGGGGGCGCGGTGCTCAACATCTACGATGAGCTTTACAAGGCTCAGGACAAGATAAGGCACTACATAACCTGCCACGAGCAGGGGGCCACGCACGCCGCCGACGGCTACGCGAGGGTGAGCGGCAAGTGCGGCGTTGTGATAGCCACGAGCGGCCCCGGAGCCACCAATTTGGTCACGGGAATAGCCAACGCATACCTCGATTCCACCCCCCTCGTCGCCATAACGGGCAACGTGGCGCTGTCGCTCATCGGCAGGGACAGCTTTCAGGAAGTGGACATAACGGGCATCACCATGCCCATAACCAAACACAACTACATGGTAAAAGACGTAAACAAGCTCGCCGACATCGTGAGGGAGGCGCTTGAGATCGCGGCCAGCGGCAGACCCGGCCCGGTGCTCATAGACGTTCCCAAGGATATCCAGCAAGCTCAGACGGAGTTTAAACCGGGTGAAAAGGTGATTCCCAAGAGACAGAGCAGGCTGCGCGGGGCAGATTTTGACAAGGTGGTCGAGACCATAGACAAATCCTCAAAGCCTTTCATTTACGTAGGCGGCGGGGCTGTGATAGCCGACGCCACGTCTGAGCTACAGGAATTTGCCGACCTCATCGACGCGACCGTCGGCAGCAGCATGATGGGCATAACCGCCATGCCGGCGGGCCATCCCAAGTTCCTCGGCATGACGGGCATGCACGGCAAATACGCCTCATCCATGGCGATGGCAAAAAGCGACCTCATCATCGCAGTCGGCGCCCGCTTCTCCGACAGGGCGACGGGTAACAAGAAGGAGTTCTCCAACGGCAAAAAGATCATACATATCGACATCGACCCCGCCGAGATAAACAAAAACATCCCCGTCTACGCCTCGCTGGTCGGCGACGTCAAGGAAATTCTGCGCAGGCTCATTTCCGCAGTGTCAAAGTGCGACAGGTCGGCATGGCACGATGAGATAGACCAGATAAAGAGAAGCCCCGACAGCAGGCTGGAGATGGGCAAAGGCAGGCTCAACCCTCAGACAGTCATCGAAACCATAAGGAAATACACTTCCGACGACGACGTCATCGTCACCGACGTCGGCCAGCACCAGATGTGGACATCTCAGTATTACAGCTTCAAAAAGCCCAGGACTTTTGTCACCTCGGGCGGCCTGGGGGCCATGGGTTTCGGCTTCGGCGCCGCCATGGGCTCCTGTATCGGAAGGGGCGGCAAAAAGACCGTCCTCATAACCAGTGACGGCAGCTTCCACATGAACATGAACGAGCTCGCAACGGCGGTCACCTATAACCTTCCCATAATGGTAGTCATCTTAAACAACAGCGTGCTTGGCATGGTTCGCCAGTGGCAGACGCTTTTTTTCGGAAAGCGTTATTCTCAGACCACGCTGGACAGAAAGACCGACTACGTCAAGCTCGCCCAAGCGTTCGGCGCAAGGGGCATAAAGGTGGAAAAGATAGAGGAGCTCGAGCCCGCCATCAGGCAGGCGTATGAGGCAGAAAGCCCCATCGTCATCGAGGCGGTCATTGACAGGGATGAAAAAGTTCTCCCGATGATTCCCCCCGGCGGGACAATTAAGGATATAATAGTCAAGGCATAAAAAGGAGCAAAAAGATGAAGGTGGAAAGGTTTATTATCTCCATGCTGGTAAACAACGAGGCGGGCGTGCTCACCCGCATCTCGGGGCTGTTCGCGAGGAGGGGCTTTAACATAGACTCGCTCTCGGTCGGCGAGACCGAGAGGAAGGAGATCTCCCGCATCACCATTACCGCGACGGGCGACGACTACATCAAGGAACAGATAGTCAAGCAGCTTGAAAAGCTCCACGACGTCATCATCGTCAAGGTCATGGAGCCCAGGCACACCATAGCGCGCGAGCTCATCCTCATAAAGCTCAACGTGCCGCAGGGTAAGAGGAGCGTCATCATGGAAGCGGTAAACATCTTCAGGGCGAAGGTTGTTGACCTTACCCCCGACAGCTTATCTGTGGAAATTACCGGAGACACATCAAAGTGCGACGCCTTTATCGAGTACCTAAAGCCCTTCGGCATATCGGAGCTGTGCAGGACGGGCATAACCGCCATGGAAAGGGGCTCGGAACTGCTTTATGGCGAGCTGGACGAGGAGCCTGCTGCAGGCGGGGAGCTTGAGGATTTGGGATAAACTTCATTTTTACATAAAAGGAGAGAAATTCATGGCAGACATCTTTTACGAAAAGGATTGCGACTTATCCGTCATCAGGGGCAAGAAGGTAGCGGTGGTCGGCTACGGCAGCCAGGGCCACGCCCACGCCCAGAACCTGCGCGACAGCGGGGTGGACGTGATAGTGGGCCTGTACGAGGGCTCCAGGTCCGCGGAAAGGGCCAAGGCCGCGGGCTTTGATGTCAAAAACACCGCCGACGCCGTCAAGGCGGCAGACGTCGTAATGATTTTGGTAAACGACGAGAAGCAGGCGGCGATTTACAAAAAGGACATCGCGCCCAATCTGAGGGCGGGCATGGCGCTGGCGTTTGCGCATGGTTTTAACATCCACTTCGGCCAGATCGTCCCTCCGGCAGATATCGACGTCATAATGATAGCGCCCAAGGGCCCCGGCCATACCGTAAGGAGCCAGTTCAAAGAGGGCAAGGGCGTTCCCTGCCTCGTCGCCGTTTACCAGGATTACACAGGGACGGCCGAGAAGCTGGCGCTCTCCTACGCCGCGGCGATAGGGGGAGCCAAGGCGGGCGTGCTCAAGACCACCTTCAAGGAAGAGACGGAGACCGACCTCTTCGGCGAGCAGGCTGTGCTGTGCGGCGGCGTCGCCGAGCTCATGAAGGCGGGCTTCGAGACTCTCGTCGAGGCGGGCTACCAGCCCGAGAGCGCCTACTTTGAGTGCCTGCACGAGATGAAGCTCATTATTGACATGGTGGTAGCGGGCGGCCTCTCGCTCATGAGGTATTCCATAAGCGACACCGCGGAGTACGGCGGCTACAAGGTGGGCAAGAGGATCATTACCGACGAGACCAGGAAGGAAATGAAGAAGGTGCTTGCCGAAATTCAGGACGGCAGCTTCGCCCGCGACTGGATACTCGAAAACCAGGTGGGCAGGCCGCACTTTAACGCCATGAGGAAGGCGGAGAGGGAGCATCCCATAGAGAAGACGGGCGCAGAGCTCCGCGCCAAGATGAGCTGGAACAAGGAAGAGTTTAAGGACTAAAGCCGTCGTCTCTTTAAGGCCATTTTTAAAAAAATCTTAACTCGAAAAAGGGGAAATGGACGAAAAACCGCGTCCAATGGCTTGGTTATACCGAATTACGGCAGGGTTTTTGTGAAAAGTTTAAGTCAGACTTCAATAAAAATACTTTTTGACGACAAATATTTTAGCCTTGACGAATATAGATTTAAAATAACGGGAAAATCGAGGTGCCTTATGAATTCTGAAAGCGTAAAAGCAGGGGCGGAGCGCGCGCCGCACCGCTCCCTGATGAAGGCGGCGGGCCTTTCCGACAGGCAGATTGGCAGGCCACTCATCGGGATAGTAAACTCATTTAGCGAGATAGTGCCCGGTCACGCCCACCTTCAGACAATTGCCAGGGCGGTGAAGGACGGCGTTCTCGCCGCCGGGGGCACGCCTCTGGAGTTCAACACAATTGCGGTATGCGACGGCATTGCCATGGGGCATGAGGGCATGCGCTACTCTCTCTGCACGAGGGAGCTTATCGCCGACTGCGTGGAATGCATGGTGAGGGCTCACCGCTTCGACGGCTTGGTATTCATCCCGAGCTGCGACAAGATAGTGCCGGGGATGCTGATGGCGGCGGTGAGGCTCAACCTCCCATCCATTTTCATTTGCGGCGGCCCCATGCTTTCGATAAGGGACCGTCAGGGAAGGTTTCTTGACCTCAACAGCGTGTTCGAGGCGGTGGGGGCTTTTAAGGCGGGCGCCATCGCCGAGGAGGAGCTGCGCGAGATAGAGGACAGCGCCTGCCCCACCTGCGGCTCCTGCTCGGGGATGTTCACCGCCAATTCCATGAACTGCCTAACCGAGGTAATCGGGCTGTCGCTGCCGGGCGCCGCCACCGTTCCCGCGGTGTACTCCAAGAGGATAAGGCTTGCCAAGCAGACGGGCGAGAGGATAGTGGAGCTTGTAAGGGAAGGGGTTACGGTAAGGCAGATAGTTACCGAGCGCTCGGTCAAAAACGCCATAATCGCCGACATGGCGCTGGGCTGCTCCACCAACACCATTCTGCACCTTGACGCAATCTGCGACGAGGCGGGAATACATTTTGACCTTTCTATAGTGAACCAGATAAGCGAGAGCACCCCCAACATCTGCAAGCTCGCCCCCGCGGGAAGCCATCACGTGCAGGACTTCGACGCCGCGGGCGGAATACAGGCGCTCCTGAAGGAGCTGGGCGAGCTCATAGATACAGGCTGCCTCACCGTCTCGGGAACAGTGGCGCAGAACCTCGAAAAGGTAAAATACATTGGCAGAGAGGTCATAAGGTCTAAGGACGACCCCTATTCAAAGACGGGAGGCCTCGCCGTGCTGTACGGCAACCTCGCAGAGAGAGGTGCCGTAGTCAAGAGGAGCGCCGTCGCCCCCGACATGCTGCGCTTTACGGGTAAGGCGAGGGTGTTTGACGGCGAGGAGCAGGCGATTGAGGCCATCTACGGAGGGAAGATACAAAAGGGCGACGTAGTGGTCATCCGCTACGAGGGTCCCGCAGGCGGCCCAGGCATGAGGGAGATGCTTTCCCCCACTTCCGCCATCGCCGGCATGGGGCTCGACGCCGACGTGGCGCTGATTACCGACGGCAGGTTTTCGGGCGCCACGAGGGGCGCTGCGATAGGCCACGTCTCCCCCGAGGCCGCGGACGACGGCCTAATCGCTTACGTCGAGGAAGGAGACCATATCGAGATAAACATTCCCGAATACAAGCTCAACCTCCTCGTAGACGAGGATACCATACAAAAGAGGAGGGGCGCCGGGAAAAAGCCCCCAGAAAGGGAGCTTACAGGGTACCTTGCCAGATACGCCAGGCTGGTCAGCTCGGCTGACAGCAGGACGGTGTTTAAGAAATAACCATCTGGAGTAAAATTATGAAAAGAATAAAGATTTTTGACACCACTTTACGGGACGGGGAGCAATCGCCGGGCTGCAGCATGCACCTTTCCGAAAAGCTGGAGATAGCCCGCGCGCTCGAGCGGATGAAGGTGGACATCGTAGAGGCGGGGTTTGCCATAGCATCGCCCGGCGATTTTGAGGCCGTAAAGGCAATCGCCGGCATACTCAAAGAGTGCACGGTGGCAAGCCTTGCGCGTGCCATCCATAAGGACATCGACGCCGCCTACGAAGCTGTTAAGGGCGCTGCGTTGCCCCGAATCCATACCTTTATCGCCACCTCGCCCGTACACATGCAGTATAAGCTCAAGATGAGCCCCGAGCAGGTGCTGGAGATGATAGAAGACGCCGTCTCCTACGCCAAAAAGTATTGCGGCGACGTGGAATTTTCCGCCGAGGACGCCATGAGGAGCGAGCCGGAGTTTTTGGCAAAGGCCGTCTACACCGCCATAAAGGCGGGCGCCACGGTGGTGAACATACCCGACACGGTGGGATACAGCACCCCTTCCGAGATGGCCCAAATGATCTCTTACCTTAAAAACCACGTGGAGAACATCGACAAGGCTGAGATCTCCGTGCACTGCCACAACGACCTCGGCATGGCAGTGGCAAATTCGCTTGCCGCCATCACCGCAGGCGCAACTCAGGTGGAATGCACCGTAAACGGCCTGGGCGAGCGAGCGGGCAACGCCGCCCTCGAGGAAATAGTCATGGCGCTTCAGACCAGGAAAAACCTCTTCGGCGCCTACTGCAACGTGGACGCCACCAAGATTTACCAGACCAGCAGGCTTGTCTACAACATCCTCGGCCTGCAGCCGCCGCTCAACAAAGCGATAGTGGGCCAGAACGCTTTCGCGCACGAGGCGGGAATCCACCAGCACGGAGTGCTCGCGAATCGCGAGACCTACGAGATAATCACGCCTCAATCCATCGGCCTTCCCACCAGCCGCATGGTGCTGGGCAAGCACAGCGGCCGCCATGCCGTGGAGAGCAGGCTTTCAGAGCTCGGCTACACCTTGAGCAAGGAAGAGCTCGGCCAGGTTTTCCAGAGCTTTAAAGAGCTCGCCGACAAGAAGAAGATGGTCACCGACAGGGATCTTGAGGCACTGCTAAAGCACAAGAAGGTGGAGGAGCAGGTGGAGGGCTTCAAGCTCGAGCGCTTTACCGTAAACAGCGGCAATTACGTAACCAGCAACGCCGTGGTCAGGCTGTCAAAGGGCGACAAGCTCTTTGAGGAAGTGGCAATAGGCGACGGTCCCATTGACGCCGCGTACAAGGCTATCGACAAGATAATAGATGGCAAGCCCAGGACGCTCGAAAACTACAGCATCCACTCCATAACCGAAGGCGAAGACGCGCTCGGCGAGGCGGTGGTAAAGGTAAAGAGCGGCGACGCTTACGCCACGGGAAGAGGCCTTTCCACAGACGTCATAGAGGCGAGCATTTTGGCGTACCTCAACGCTGTTAATAAACTGCTTCAGGACTGATACGTATGGCAAACAGGATAGAGATACTGGACAGCACCCTAAGGGACGGAGCCCAGAGCGAGGGCATATCCTTTTCGGTGCAGGACAAAATCAATATAATAAAGGCGCTCGACGAGTTCGGCGTGCACTACATAGAGGCGGGCAACCCCGGCTCCAACCCCAAGGACATTGAGTTCTTCGAGCGGGCAAAGAAGATGGAGCTAAAAAGCGCTCTGCTGTGCGCTTTCGGCAGCACCCACAGGAAAAACAAGAGGGTGGACGAGGACGAGAACGTTCTCTCGCTGCTTTCCGCCGGCACCAAGGCGGTGTCCATCTTCGGAAAGAGCTGGGACCTGCACGTCACCCAGATTTTGAAGGCGACGCTGGAACAAAACCTCGGCCTCGTCCACAACACCGTAAAGTTCTTCAAGGATAACGGCAGGGAAGTGATCTTCGACGCCGAGCATTTTTTCGACGGCTACAAGGCAAACCCCGAATACGCAATGAAAGTCCTAAAAAGCGCCGCCGATGCCGGCGCAGACGTGCTTTGCCTTTGCGACACAAACGGGGGGTGCCTTTCCGACGAGATTTTCAGGATAACAAAAAATGTAGTAGACGCTTTCGGGGGCATGAGGATAGGCATCCACTGCCACAACGACACCGGCTGCGCCGTGGCAAGCTCTATCCTCGCGGTAGAGGCAGGCGCCTTCCACGTGCAGGGCACCTTTACGGGAATTGGCGAGCGCTGCGGCAACACCGACCTGAGCGTGCTTATACCAAACCTCCAGCTCAAAAAGGGCTACAGCTGCGTACCTGAAAGCTCCATGGAGCACCTCACCGCCACGGTATTCAAGATTTTCGAAATCTCGAACGCAATAGCTCCCAACAACAAGCCCTATTCGGGAGACAGCGCTTTCGCTCACAAGGGAGGAATGCACATAGACGGCGTGATAAAGTGCCCCGTCTCCTTCGAGCACGTCGACCCCTCCAAGGTGGGCAACAAGAGAAGGTTCCTCATGAGTGAGGTTTCGGGCAGGACAACGGTTCTCGCAAAGATAAAGAGCATCGCGCCCGAGTTCGACAAGGATTCCCCCGAGATAGCCGAGATAGTCAAAAGGCTTAAGCAGCTTGAGCACGAGGGATACCAGTTCGAGTCCGCCGACGCCAGCTTCGAGCTGATGGTACTGGAGGTGCTGGGCAGGTTCAAGCCGCATTTTAATCTGCACATGTACAGGACGAGCGGCGAGTATCCCTTGCCCGACGGCGAGATGAGCGCCTCCGCCATGTTAAAGATACAAGTGGATGGCAGGAATGAGATCACCGCGGCGGTGGGCAACGGCCCCGTGCACGCGCTCGACCTCGCGCTGAGGAAGGCGCTGTGCGTGTTCTACCCCGAGCTCAAGAAAGTGCACCTTACCGACTATAAGGTGCGCGTGCTTTCGGGCCAGGATGCCACGGCGGCAAAGGTCAGGGTGCTAATTGAGAGCACCGACGGCAAGGATATCTGGACCACGGTGGGCGTCTCCACCGACATAATTCAGGCGAGCTGGAAGGCGCTCGTCGATTCCATTGAATACATTCTCTTTAAAAAGGCAGGAAAGAAAATATGGCGATGACGATGACGCAGAAGATTCTCACAGCGCATAGCGGCAAAAAAGAGGTCATACCCGGCGAGATGATAATGGCAGACCTCGACCTCGTGCTCGGCAACGACATAACTTCTCCCGTCGCCATAAACGAGTACAAAAGGGCGGGGTGCGACTGCATCTTCGACTGCGAAAGGGTGGCGCTCGTCATGGACCACTTCGCGCCCAACAAGGACATAAAGGCTGCCGAGCAGGTAAAGCAGGTGCGTGACTTTGCGAGGGAAAAGGGCATCGTAAACTTCTTCGACGTGGGCGAGATGGGCGTCGAGCATGCCCTGCTGCCCGAGAGGGGCCTCGTCACCGCGGGCGACGTGGTGATTGGCGCCGACAGCCACACCTGCACCTACGGCGCGCTGGGCGCCTTTTCCACCGGCGTGGGCTCGACCGACATGGCAGCGGGCATGGCATACGGCAAGGCATGGTTCAAGGTGCCCGGGGCTATAAAGTTCAACCTGCATGGCAAGCTCAACAAATGGGTTTCGGGAAAGGACGTCATCCTGCACATTATAGGCAAGATCGGCGTAGACGGCGCGCTGTACAAGTCCATGGAATATTCGGGCGACGGGGTAAAAAGCCTTTCTATGGACGACCGCTTCTGCATCTGCAACATGGCGATAGAGGCGGGCGCCAAAAACGGCATCTTTCCCGTGGACCAAAACACGCTCGATTACCTTAAGCAGACGGGGGCGAGGGAGCCGAGAGTATTTGATGCCGACCCCGACGCTGAGTACGACGAGGTTTACGATATAGACCTTTCAACCATTCAAAGCACGGTCGCCTTCCCCCACCTTCCCGAAAACGCCAGGACCTTTGACCGGATAGGCGACATCGAGATACACCAGGTGGTAATTGGCAGCTGCACCAACGGCAGGCTTTCAGACCTGATTGCGGCCGCCGAGATTTTGAAAGGCAGGAAGGTGGCCAAGGGAGTGCGCGCCATAATCATCCCCGCGACGCAGAAGGTTTACCTCGACGCTCTTGAGATGGGGCTTATAAAAATTTTCATAGAGGCGGGCTGCGCCGTATCCACGCCCACGTGCGGGCCCTGTCTGGGCGGCCACATGGGGATTTTGGCAAAGGGCGAGCGCTGCGTCGCCACCACAAACCGTAACTTCGTGGGCAGGATGGGCCATCCCGAGAGCGAGGTATACCTGGCAAGCCCCGAGGTGGCGGCGGCTTCGGCAGTTACGGGAAGGATTTCCTCCCCGCTCGAAATGATGGGAAAAGGAGAGTGATAGCATGTACGTAAAGGGCAGAGTGATAAAATACGGCGACAACATCGACACCGACGTCATAATCCCCGCAAGGTACCTCAACACCTCAGACCGCAGGGAGCTTGCCGCCCACTGCATGGAGGATCTGGATAAAACCTTCGTAAAGAGGGTGAGGCCCGGCGACATATTGGTGGCAGGCAAGAACTTCGGTTGCGGCTCATCGAGGGAGCACGCTCCCATAGCGATAAAGGAAAGCGGAATTGCGGCCGTGGTGGCAAAGAGCTTCGCGAGGATATTTTATAGGAACGCCATAAACACCGGCCTTCCCATAGTGGAATATGACGGAGAAATCGATGAGGGAGACGAGATAGCTATTGATTTTGACAACGGCAGGATATATAATATTAATAAGGGGACTCAAGGCTCCTTCCCGCCCTTTCCGCCGTTCTTGCAAAAGATCATAAACGCCGGCGGGCTACTCAATTCTTTAAAAGGAGATTAAGGTATGGATTTCAACATCGCTGTTATTGAAGGTGACGGCATAGGGCCTGAAATCGTCGGGGCAGCGGTCGAGGTGCTCGACACCGTAGGGAGGATTTTTCGCCACAACTTCAATTACGATTGGCTGCTCGCGGGCGGCAATGCCATAGACAAGTACGGCGTCCCCCTTACCAACGAGACATTAAGCCTCTGCAAGAACAGCGACAGCGTTTTGCTCGCCGCGGTGGGCGGTTACAAATGGGAGCACCTGCCCGGCCACCTCAGGCCGGAAAAGGCACTCCTTACGCTCAGAAAAGAGCTCAACCTATTTGCCAACATCAGGCCGGCAACGCTGCTTCCCGCTTTGAGGGATGCCTGCCCCCTTAGGAGCGACATCGTTGAAAAAGGCTTTGACATGGTGATAGTGAGGGAACTCACGGGCGGCATATACTACGGCAAGAGGGGAAGGTCGAAGGATGGCAAGACCGCATTTGACACCGAGACGTACAGCGAGGAAGAGGTAGAGCGCATAGGCAGGATCGCCTTCGAGCTCGCCCGCCAGAGGAGAAAGACGGTGTGCAGCGTTGACAAGGCAAACGTTCTGGAGAGCTCGAGGCTGTGGAGGGAGACCATGCATAAGGTGGCCCAGCGCTACCCCGATGTAAAGTACAGCGACATGCTGGTGGACAACGCCGCAATGCAGCTTATCCGCGACCCCTCGCAGTTCGACGTGATAGTAACGGGAAACATGTTCGGCGACATCCTCTCAGACGAGGCTTCACAGCTCACCGGCTCAATCGGGATGCTGCCCTCTGCGTCGCTGGGCTCCTCAAAGTGCGGCCTGTACGAGCCCATACACGGCTCGGCGCCCGACATCGCGGGGCTCGGCATAGCCAATCCCATCGCCACCATACTCTCCGCCGCCATGATGCTGAGGCTGTCCTTCGGGCTCGCGAAGGAGGCAGCCACCATGGAGCTCGCCGTATCAAACGTGCTGGCAAAAGGCTACCGCACCAAGGACATAGCCCGAAAGGATGAACCCTTCGTGACGTGCAGGGAGATGACGAAGCTTATTATCAATGAAATCGAAAAAGTAACGGTTTAAAAGGGAGCTTAAACCGCTCCCTTTTTCAATCCCTTTTTTCCTCTCTCTCGTAAAAAGCTATTGAGA
>JGI24502J29692_10019927_pt1 | contig 11065 bp, 9 predicted proteins | sample BioPla3RNA1_FD_29692 | JGI IMG/M metagenome (IMG submission 29692)
CGAGAGGCTGGAAGACTGCCTGAAAGGTTTGGGAGCTCAAATCGAAAGGATTTGAAAAGATAAACCGGCATAGATGATAAGTATCATGACGGAAGGTACTATTGGAAGGAACAGAAATGACGGAAAGGATAACGAGGAAAAAAAAGAGGAGGAGAAAAAAAAGATATTTGTTAAAGTTTATCCTGATCATCGCGTTAGGAACAGGTATTTATTATTTCTTGACATCTCCTCTGTTTGATATACAAAAACTAACGGTAATTAACAACCAGTATTATACGGAACAACAGGTGATTTCAATAGCAGAAGCGAGGGTGGGAGAGAATCTGTTCAAAGCCCCTACTTCTGAAATAAAGGACAAGCTGTTGAAAGATCCCTATATCAAAAACGCCAAGGTAGAACAAAAATTGCCCGATGAGCTTGTCATTACGGTAGAAGAGCGTAAAGAAGCGGCGGCGGTGCCCTACGGCGACCAGTTTATTCTCATTGACGTGGAGGGTATGATCCTGCGCAAGACGGATGTGGAGCCGGCACTGACGCTTTTCACGGGAATGACCCTGACTAATATCCAGGTAGGCACGCCTCTCCAGGTGGAGGAAAACTCCATGCTGGCAGATACCCTTAAGTTGATCAAGAGCATGGAAGAATACGATATTTTCTTTAAGAGAATCGATTTTTCCAGCGTTGTAATCAGAGCCTATATTTACGACAATCTCATTTGCGAGGGAACTCCTGAAAACATTCTCAAAGGCATGGACGATTTGGAAGATGTGTTGTATGATTTATATGTTCAGGGGATTGAAAGAGGGGTTATTAAGGTAGGAGGAAACGGTTACTATTCCTTCAGTGCTTTGGTGGAGTAACGAATACTCTGTAGAGATTATGGGATAGGAGAAATTCGAATGAAAAACAAAAGCGGAATTCCGATAATATTCGCACTGGCGCTGGTCATCGGCCTAATCATATCGATTCAACTCAACACATCGGATGCTCACGATCAGGGAGGATTGATTCCTATTCCTATTGCTCAGGTAGACGCATTAGAACAGCAATTGAAAGAAGTTCGAAGGGAAAAAGAAGCGATCCTTGCAGAATATCTCGAACTGGAGCAGAGATTGAAAGAAATCGAAGAAAAAAATCTCAGCGACGACGCGTTTATCCAGTCCGCCATGAAGGAACTGGAACGATACAGAATGGCAGCGGGTGTCTTGGACGTGAAAGGACCCGGTGTCATTATCACCGTCGATGACCCGATCCCTACGGAGGAAAATCCGGGAGACGGCTACAGTACAATCATGATTCGGTATGATTTGCTGCTGGCTCTCGTAAACAAGCTGAAGGATGCCGGTGCAGAAGCGATTTCCATCAATGGACAACGGATCATCGCCAAGACGGAGATAAGCCTTGCCGGAGACAACGTGAACATAAACACAGTTCCCACCGCGCCTCCTTATACGATTAAGGCCATAGGAAATCCGGATACCCTTGAAGGAGCTTTAACTATTCGGTACGGAATCGTGGAGAACATGCGCAATAATTACGGACTTCAGGTCTCCATCGCTAAACAGGAAGAGATTGAGATACCGCGGTATAACGGCGTTCTTAGATTCCTTTATGCCAAACCTGTTGAAAACTCCGAGGAAGAGGATGCTCAATAAGGGACATGAGAAACGGATTGAAAATAGTATTAATTTTCATATTATGCGCTTTTATAGGTTCTTCTGTCATTGTGTTGAGCAAGACAGTAAAAGGACTGCACGTTTTTGTGTCTTCAAAGGTGATTGAGGATTACGGAATCACCATTGAAGGTGAGCGCAAAGATATGGAAAATCTTGTGAAACAGATTGAGGAAGCAAAGGCCCAACTGGAAGAACTTAAAACTCTCGAAGCAGAGAATGAGGATATAAGCCAAGAATTGGAAGCAAAACTCTTCCAGGATCTGGAATTCTACAAATTGGCAGCAGGCTTTGTGGATGCAGTGGGGCCGGGAGTTGAGGTGATCGTTGACGATGGAACGCGAGACATCGAGTTTGGAGAAGATCCCAACGACATTCTGGTGCATGACATGGATCTTTTTCTCATTATAAATGAACTGAAAGCAGCAGGAGCGGAAGTGATTTCCGTAAACGGACAGAGGATTGTGGACACCTCTGCCATTTCCTGTTCCGGTTACACGGTTCGCATAAACGGGCAGTTTTATGCGAGACCGTTTATCATCCGCGCCATCGGCGACGGTTCGCGGATGGCGGCTTCACTTATAGGTCCCGGCGGCTATGGAAATTACCTGAAGGATTGGGGACTTGTTTTCAAAGTATCGATACGGGATGATATCAGGATTCCTGCATATACGGAAGACAGGACACCGAAATATATGACCATTGCCACCGATGACAGAACAGTAAAGGAAGGTGAAAACAATTGACCATCGCAATGATGATAGGGCTGGGAGTAGGAATTTTCATAGGAGTTTTCTTTGATGTTACTTATCCTGCCCAGTTTTCTTTCTACGTTTCCATGGGGTTGCTCGCTGCCATGGACTCATTGTTGGGGGCGCTTCGTGCCCACCTGGAAGGCAAGTACAGCAACATTATCTTCGTCAGCGGCTTCCTTACTAACGCCATTCTCGCGGCTGCACTTGTTTATCTGGGTACCCGACTGGGTCTCCCTCTTTACTATGCTGTCATCTTTGTATTTGGTGGCCGACTTTTCCAGAATCTTGCAGTTATACGCAGGATTTTGATAGACAAATATTTTACGAAAAAAGACATAAATGTCTACAATAAGTAGTGCAAGGAACATGTATCTATGCTATAATCGGTATAACGTCCAGACAGAGTTAAAATGGTTCGGTGTGAATGATTCTTTCAGGAGGTAAAGGGGTTATGCTTCAATTTGAAGTAAATGAAGAAAGACATGCGCAAATTAAAGTGATCGGTATCGGAGGCGGCGGAAGCAATGCGGTAAATCGCATGATCGAGTCCGGTATGAAAGGGGTCACTTTTATTGCTGTTAATACGGACAAGCAGGCCCTATCCATGTCAAAGGCGGAAACCAAGATTCAGATCGGAGAGAAGCTTACGAAAGGATTAGGCGCAGGAGCAAATCCCGAAATCGGTCAAAAGGCAGCGGAAGAAAGTATAGATGACCTGACGAAACTCCTGATGGGATCGGATATGGTATTCATTACGGCAGGTATGGGTGGAGGCACCGGCACCGGTGCGGCACCGATCATAGCAAAAGCAGCAAAAGATGCAGGAATCCTCACGGTAGGTGTCGTTACCAAACCCTTTACCTTTGAAGGAAAGAAAAGAAGAGACCATGCCGAATTAGGGATTAAATTCCTGAAAAAATATGTAGATTCGTTGGTAGTGGTACCTAATGACAAGCTATTGCAGATAGCAGACAAAAATACTACCATGCTTGAAGCTTTTTCAATGGCTGACGAGGTTCTCAAGCAAGGTGTACAGGGCATATCGGATCTGATTGCGGAAGCCGGTCTGATCAATTTGGATTTTGCCGATGTGCGCACGGTAATGACCGACAGAGGCATCGCTCACATGGGTGTCGGCCGTGGCAAAGGAGAAAAAAGAGTTGAAGCAGCCGTCAAAGATGCCATTGAAAGCCCGCTGCTCGAAACCAGCATAAACGGAGCAAAGGCCATTCTCCTGAATATCATGGGCGGCTACGATTTGGGCATGTTGGAAGTCAACGAAGCGGCGGATCAAATTGAGAAGTCTGCAGATAAAGATGCTATCGTGATCTTCGGCGCTTCCGTAAAAGAAGAACTGCAGGACGAAATCGTCATTACCGTTATCGCTACCGGATTCGGAGACGGAGGGACAGATCGGATTATCGGGAACCGGGATATAATACGACCCGGAGCGGATAAGGATAAGGCAGAAGAGAGCTCGATAAAACCCGAAGAAATCGAAGAGGGCGAAGCCGGTTCCGCGGACGAAAACAAATTTGAATTTAACACAGACTTTACGATTCCTTCCTTCCTTAGCCGGACTAACAAAAAGAATTATTAAAGAAAGACAAAATGCGGAAGAGAAGCCGGAAAACACCGGCTTCTGTTTTTAAAATTCTCTGTCGGTAACCGAACATAAACTTTCCGCCATAAATACTCTACGCAACAGAGGACGTCCATGAAACATATCGCATCATCCGAAAATACCATGATCAAGAAAGCAATGAAGCTGAAACAGCGTAAGATGCGAGAAAAAGAAGGGCTTTATTTTATAGAAGGTCTAAGCTTGTGTCGTGAAGCCCTTGCTGCAGCTGTTAATATAGATATGCTTATGATTCGCGAATCAGAGTATTACTCTAAGAAGAATGGGGAATATGGGGATTTACTGGAGCAGTCTTCAAAAGCAGGTATAGAGACAGTTGTCGTTAAAGACGGGCTGTTCAATAAATTGACTGATGCGGAAACTCCGCAAGGCATTGCAGCCGTGGCTAAATGCAGATACTGGGATGCAGACAGTTTCTTTGCCGCGGATAAATCAGGAGGGCAAGGGAACATACTTGTGCTGGATCGCATTCAGGATCCGGGCAATGCGGGAACGCTGCTTCGGACTGCTGAGGCTGTAGGTTGTCAGGGTGTCTTGGTGGTTAAGGGCACGGTGGATCTCTACAGCCCAAAAGTGGTAAGGGCCGCAGCAGGGTCACTGTTTCGGCTGCCGCTGCTTTTTACGGCTGATGCCCAAGAGACGGTCCGCTTGCTCCACAGCCGTGGAAAGCGGGTAGTGGCAGCTACACCATATTGTGAGAACTTTCATTTTCAAACCCGATTGGATCGAAATGTAGCTTTCGTCATCGGAAACGAAGCTGGAGGCGTAAGTGCCGATTTTCTTGAAATGTCGGACTGTCAGGTGAAAATCCCCATGTGTGAGCCGGTGGAATCTCTCAACGCGGCGGTGGCGGCGGGGGTCATCATGTACGAGTCATTAAGACAAAAAATCGAAAGAGAAGCGGAGGAAAATAAGCGATTATGCAAACAAAGTTGACAGCTATATTACAGGAAGCAAAAGAACAGTTACAAAATGCCTCGACTATTGCGGAAACGGAGGAAATTCGTGTAAGGTTCCTCGGGAAAAAGGGGAAGCTCACCGAGATTCTTAGATCCATGGGATCCTTGGACACTGAAGAGAGAAAAGTTGTCGGGCAGGCCGCAAATCAGACACGAAGTGAAATCGAAGCAATGCTTGCGGAAAAATATGCAGCAGTTAAAGAGGCGGAGAAACAACAGAAGTTCAAGGCTGAACGAATCGACGTTACAGAGCCAGGGAAGCAGAGAGCTTTAGGAACCAGGCATCTGATTACAATTACCATCGATGAGATAACGAGAATTTTTATGAGCATGGGTTATTCCATTGCAGAAGGACCTGAGATAGAAACGGTGTATTTTAACTTCGATGCTCTAAACGCTGCGCCGAATCATCCGTCCAGGGATATGACGGACACCTTCTATATAGACGATGAGATCTTGCTCCGAACCCAGACTTCGCCGGTTCAGGCAAGAACGTTATTGAAACAAAAACCACCTATTAAAATTATTTCTCCCGGAAGATGCTTCCGCTGCGATACTCCGGATGCAACCCACTCACCCATGTTCCATCAAGTGGAGGGCCTGTTGGTGGACGAAGGTGTAACTATGGCGGACCTAAAGGGAACTTTGGATTCTTTTGCAAAGCAGCTCTTTGGATCTGACGTGAAAACCAATTTCCGTCCTCATTTCTTCCCCTTCACAGAACCCAGCGCAGAGATGGATGTGTCCTGCTTCAAATGTGGAGGCAAAGGCTGCAGGGTCTGCAAAGGAAGCGGGTGGATCGAGATACTGGGTTGCGGCATGGTACACCCCAACGTACTGGATGTAGGCGGGGTGGATACGGAGAAATATACAGGTTTTGCCTTCGGCATGGGAGTGGAAAGAATCGCCATGTTGAAATACGGCGTAGAAGATATCCGGCTGTTCTTTGAAAATGATATGCGCTTTATAGGGCAATTTAAATAGGGTTCAAACAGGAGGAAACAACGTGCTGGTATATAAAGAATGGTTAGATGAATACTGTCCTTTGGACAAGAGCATGGAAGAGTTCTGTGAGAGGATGGTAATGTCCGGCTTCAACATCGAAAATGTCCAAAGGTTTGGTAGAGGTATAGAAGACGTAGTGGTTGGAAAAGTGGAATCCGTTGAGAAGCATCCCGATGCGGATAAGCTGCTTGTCTGTATAGTGGATGTGGGAGAGGATGAGCCTTTGCAGATCGTTACAGGTGCAGGAAACGTGTTTGAAGGAGCATATGTTCCGGTTATTCTGCACGGAGGGAAGCTGCCGGACGGTACGGTGATTAAGCGGGGCAGACTTAGAGGAGTCGAATCTTCGGGTATGCTCTGCTCGGCAAAGGAATTGGGCTATGATGATAAAGTAATTCCCGTAGCCCACAGGGATGGGATTTGGATCCTGGATAAGGAATATCCCCTGGGTATGAATATTGTGGAAGCTTTAGAACTTGAAGGAGATGTAATCGAATTTGAGATTACCCCCAACAGGCCCGACTGCCTGTCCATGCTTGGGATGGCCAGAGAAGCAGCAGCCACTTTGGGCGGCAGCTTGCGCTATCCGGATACTAAGTGCACCGGCGAACAGGGAAGTGTTGAAGACTATATCTCTGTGGAGATTAAAAAACCTGAACTTTGCAGGCGATATGTGGTCAGAGTGGTCACCAACGTGAAGATTGAACAGTCGCCCTGGTGGCTTCAAAAAAGGCTCATGTATGCGGGTATGCGCCCCATAAACAACATTGTGGATATTACCAATTACGTGATGCTGGAATACGGACAACCCATACATGCTTTCGATATTCGGAACATTAAAGGCAACTACATCTGTGTGGATACCGCAGTTGAAGGAGAATTGTTCACAACGTTGGATGGAACTGAGAGAAAACTATTCGATGATACGTTGATGATCAAGGATGCGGAGCGCAATATAGCTGTTGCCGGAGTCATGGGAGGGCTAAATTCAGAGGTGGTGGGAGATACCACAACTATAGTAGTCGAATCCGCTAACTTCAATGCAGACAGTGTACGCAGCACATCAAAGAAGCTCGGACTTCGTACGGAGGCCTCATCCCGATTTGAGAAAGGAATCGATCCCGAGTTGGCAATTACAGCTGCCGACAGGGTATGCAGGCTGATCGAACTCTTGGGTGCGGGAACCGTAATAGGAGGAGCCATCGATGTATATCCCGGAAACAGGGAGATTAATCCTGTAGATGTGAGAGTGAACCGGGTAAATCAGATTCTGGGAACAAAGCTTTCCGCGGAAGACATTAATGCTATTTTTAGAAAGCTTGAGATGAAGACGGAGACAGCAGGCGAGGGTGTTATTCGCGTTATTCCGCCATCCGTACGGATGGACTTGGAAAAGGAGATAGATTTCGTAGAGGAAGTTGCAAGGATATATGGATATGACAGGCTTCCTTCCACACTGCCCAAAGGCAACTGCGAATCAAAAAAGACAAAATTACAGATGTTGAGGGATTTAGCGAAAGATTCCTTGGTTGGAATGGGATACAGCGAGATTCAGACTTACTCCTTTATGAGTCCTAAAGGTATGGACAATATACGGATATCCGATGACAGCCAGGAACGGGATATGATAAGGCTCATCAATCCGCTGGGAGAAGAAACAAGTGCAATGCGAACTACGTTGATACCCAATATGATGGAGGTCTTATCCAGGAACTTTACGAGGAGTATTGAGTCTGTCAGAGCCTTTGAGTTGGGCAATACTTTCCATAACATCAAAGGAGCCGACGGACTGCCAACGGAACAGGAAAATCTGTGTATTGCCTGCTACGGAGAGGATGAGAACTTTTTCACATTGAAGGGTGCCGTTGAAGAGCTTCTGAAAAAGATGGGTATTCATGGTGCAGAGTATGTGTCGGAATCAACCTTAAACACGTATCATCCCGGACGATGTGCAGCTATCATCTATGATAATGTTAGGTTGGGAACGATAGGAGAAATTCACCCCGATGTAGCAGAGATCTACGATCTTGATGTTAAATCCTGGTGCTGTAAACTGAATTTCTCACGCATGGCGGAAGTGGCAAATACGGAGCGCTATTACAGCCCGTTGCCCAAATATCCTTCCACTTCCAGGGATATCTCCCTGGTGGTAGATGAGGATACTACAGTGGCATCATTGAGAGGGGTAATTATAAATAAAGGTGCCGGACTGCTCGAAAAGGTTGAACTTTTTGATATCTATAGGGGAAAGCAAGTTCCTGAAGGAAAGAAGAGCGTTTCTTTTACTTTGACCTATCGGGCTTCCGACAAAACTCTTACGGACGAAGAAGTCAACAAAGTACACGAGTCGGTTCTTGAGGCGTTGAACAGGGAATTAGGTGCAGTGCTGCGTGATTTATAGCCGATCGTGCTGTTGTAATTGCGGGACGGGAGGATTGGTCGTAATGACGGAACGAAATAGAGTACAGGTGAAAATTTTTGGGCAGGAATATACCATTTCAGGCGAACTGCCGAGAGGACATATCATCAAGGTTGCGGATCATGTGGATCGCTCTATGCATAAATTGTCAGAGGACCTGCCTTCCTGCTCCGTGTCATCTCTGGCGGTATTGACAGCCGTAAACTGTGCAGATGAATATTTTCGAGCCATGGATACTATTGAAGAGCTCAAAGTAAAAAATCAACAGCTGGAGAAAGATGCTCAGCATTACGTGGAATTATGGGATGAAGCAAAGAAGAGTTACATCCAATATAAGGAGGATGCGCAAACCGCTATCGAGAGCAGGGAAGAGCTTATGCAGGCTTATAACGACAAAAAGACTGAATGCCAGGAACTGAAAAACAGGATGCGGGAACTGGAGGAAGAAATACAAAGTCTGCAGGCCAAAAATGAGGAGATGGCTAAAAGATTATCGTCCAAAGAAGAGGAGAAAGAATCCTCATCTTCTATCATCAAGGAACTGGAAATGAGATGCAGGGAAATGGAGAGCAGCTTTTTTGATCTCCAGATGGAAAATATCCAGTTAAAGAGCCAACTGGAGCGCTATAAAAAGAATTTGGAGAACTTGGAACAATCTGAGCAAATAGAATGAGAACATGAATGAAAGAACGTATAGAGTTTTAGAATTCGATAAAGTAAAAGAGCTCCTCAGAGAGGAGGCGGCTTCTCTCATGACCCGAAAGGTAATAGAGGAGCTCTTGCCTTCTACGGATAAATATGAGATAAGAGAGAGAATGGCGGAAACCACGGAGGCGGTTTCCGTTATTATGAAAAAAGGGACGCTTCCACTGGGCAGTTTCTACGACATTGAAGAGTCGGTGAATCTGGCGCAGAAGGGCGGGATCCTTACTATGAAGCAAATGCTTCAGATTCTGTATAACCTTCAAGTCTCCCGCCACGCAGCATCCTTCCTTAAAAGCGATCTTCCGCCTCTTCCGAGGATAGGCCAACTGGCGTCGCTGATCAGCGTCAGAAAAGATTTGGAGAACGAGATCGATCGCTGTATTATATCAGAAGACGAGATGGCTGACAGCGCCAGCGCGGAGCTTAGAAACATTCGACGAAAGATAGCCCTGCAGAACGAGGCTATCCGGAACAAGATAAACAGTATCCTGACCTCTGCAGACAACAGGAACATACTTCAGGATTCAATAGTAACCATCAGGCAGGGAAGGTATGTAATTCCCGTCAAGCAGGAGCACAAAAGCCGCTTGCCCGGCATTATACACGATCAATCAGCCACAGGAGCAACCCTTTTTATCGAGCCCCAGTCAATCGTGAATATGAACAACGAACTCCGCGAACTTGAATTAGCCGAGAAGAATGAAATAAATCGAATTCTGGCGGAACTATCAATGTTAATAGCCGAAGCGGGGGATGATTTAATAAATAACCAGCGCATTTTGATAGGGCTGGATTTCATATTTGCCAAAGGCAGGCTTTCTGTAAAAATGAAGGCTGAGCCGCCGGAGATCAATGTTCAGGGGATATTGAACATACGTGACGGCAGGCATCCGCTGATCGATCCTCAAAAGGTCGTGCCTATATCCGTGCCCATCGGAAAAGATTATAATACGTTGGTGATTACCGGACCTAATACTGGCGGGAAGACCGTTACGCTTAAAACCGTGGGCCTCTTTGTGCTGATGGCTCAATCCGGACTCCATTTGCCTGCGGCACATGGAACCAATGTACCCGTTTTTCAAAAAGTATTTGCGGATATAGGGGATGAACAAAGCATTGAACAGAGCCTATCCACTTTTTCTTCCCATATGAGAAATATAGTTGACATCGTCCGGGAAGCAGATGCGGATACACTAGTTCTCTTAGATGAATTGGGAGCCGGAACAGACCCGACGGAAGGGGCCGCACTGGCGATTTCCATTTTGGATGAACTTTATGAGAGAGGATGTAAAACTCTCGCTACGACTCATTACACGGAATTGAAAAAGTACGCCATCGCTACTCCCGGCGTTCAAAATGCCTCCATGGAGTTCGATATGGACACCCTGTCTCCTACCTATCGGCTTACCATCGGCACTCCCGGAAGATCAAATGCCTTTGAAATTTCCGCCAAACTGGGGCTTCCGGATCATTTAATCCATCGAGCAAAGGGATTGCTCGATGAAAATGCCATCGCTTTTGAAGATGTTATTGCGGCCATTGAAAAGGATCGCAAATTGGCCGAATTAGATAGAGATGAAGCCATGCTGCTTCGCATCGAAATTAAGCGGCAACAAGAGGAGTTGGAGAGACGGCTGCATAAATTTGAGGAACAAAAAGAAAAGTTGCTTGCCAGGGCGAGACAGGAGGCCAGAGAAATTGTACAGGAAACTAAGGAAATGTCGGACCTCATACTCAGCGAACTGCGAGAACTGGAAAAATATGAGGATAAGTCTCTGAGAAACCGGAAACAAGAGGCCCTGCGTCGAGAAATTCGAGAGCTTCAGGAAAAACACAGAGAAAAACTGCCTGTTAAAAGAAATTTCAAACCGGTGCGCCCGGAAGAACTTAACATCGGCGATAGGGTG
>JGI24502J29692_10002906_pt1 | contig 11062 bp, 9 predicted proteins | sample BioPla3RNA1_FD_29692 | JGI IMG/M metagenome (IMG submission 29692)
ATAAAACTAAGTTTTCGTTCGTTATATATAGTGTAAGAACTAAAACTAAGGAGGAGGTAAATTATGAAAGTTTTAAGAAGATTACTATTAATTACGGTATTAGCCATTGGAGGAATTATGTTAGCAGGATGTAGAACTAACACTGCAAAGCCAGCTGCCAAAAATCAAGAGGATGTAGTTAGCTATTCAGTAGTTTCAGGTTTAGAAATGCTAAGTGCAGGTAGTGCAAGAAAATTATCATTAGATGCAGATGCTCAAGATGAGCAAGTTATCACAAATGATTTAGATGAGATTAATGATTATTTAGGACTTGTAGAAAAGTTTCTATCAAGTGATGATGCGGCTATAACGCACACAGAAGGGGCTTCAGAGCGTGATGGCTTTGAGAAAAAGATGACTATTTCTACAATGAACTTAACAGGTGAAAGAACTGAATATGTTCTTTATTACAATGAAACAAGTGTAAATGTAGAAGAAGATGACGATGAATTAGAAGTTGAAATCGAATTAGAAGGTATCGTTGTTTTAGGTGATGTTGAATATACTTTAACTGGTGAAAAAGAAATCGAACAAGAAGATAATGAAGAAGAATATTCATACAAATTTGAAATTAAATTAGATTCTAAAAACTGGGTTAAAATTGAGTATAGTGAAGAATTAGAAGATGCTGAAGTTGAAAAATCATTCAAATATGAAGCATATAATAATGGTGTTAAGAATGAAATCAAAATCGCTTATGAAAATGAAGATGATGAATTAAAGTTAAAGCTTTATATTAGTGACGAATTAGAATTAGAAATCAAACAAGAAAAGAACGAATTAAAGATTGAATATAAAACAAAGGATCCAAAAACTGGCAAAAAAGTTGAAGGTGAAATCAAAGTTCGTGTAGTTACTGATGCTAATGGCAACACTAGTTATGAATACAAAGTAAAAGAGAAAAACGGTGGAGAAGTAACTTATCAAAAAGATCGTGATGACGATGATGATGACGATCAAAAAAATATAGCTTTCGTTTTCTAAAAATCGCATAACAAAACATATTCCTTATCAACTGCCTCTTTTTGTGATATAATAATGTCATAAGAAGGGGCAGATTGATGAGTAAATTAGATAGACAAATTAAGAAACTAAAAAATAAAGACGAAGATGCTTTTGTTTATATCTATAACCAAACTAAAGCTGCTGTTTATAGTGTAGTCATGAATGTTTTGCATGATCGAACCCAGACAGAAGACGTAATGCAAGAAGTTTATATTACGATGGTTAAATCGATTAATAGTTATCAAGAAAACGGAAAGTTTTTAAGTTGGCTATTAACGATAGCTAAAAATAAGGCAATTGACCATTATCGTCGCAATAAAAATACAGAAGTTTTGTTTGACCCAACAGAAGGAGAAAACGAATATTTACTAGCTGATAATAATACCCACGAAACTTTTTCTTTAGAAGCGAACTATTTGCTTAGTATTTTAGACGCTGATGAAAAAGAAGTTGTTCTCTTAAAAATTGTAAGCGACATGAAATTTAGAGAAATTTCTGACCACTTGCAGAAACCGTTAGGGACAGTTATTTGGCTTTATAATAAAGCCATTAAGAAAATGCAAGAAGAAGCAAAGGAGAAAGGGTTATGAAGAAGAAAGAACTAGAAAAACTAATCAAGAGTTCTTATGAAGAAGCAACTCCTGATATTATTAGTAAAATAGACTTTAAGAAGATTGAAATAGAACCACAAAAAGAAAGAAGGAAAACTAGAAAGGGTTTTGCTTCTAATTTAGCATTTGCTTTATCTGTTTTTGTCGTTATGATGGCGGTGTTGGTATCATCAGCTGTTTTCTATAAACCGGGCACACCGGGCGAACAAAATGGTGAAACGCCACTAGAAAAAATTTTAGAGCCAAACTTAAATTATCAGTCGTTTGAAAGCAAACAATCAGTTGTTAGTTTTTCTTCAATAATGGGAGTAAACTTATATAATACTGGTAATAGCCAAGCACAAAACTTAAGATTAGCAGCGAAAGACAAGTTTGTAATTGAAGAAGATCTAGATAATTTAAATAACCTTTTATCATCACTTAGTGGGTTTTTAGAAAATGCGATTGTGACTGTTGACTTAGAAGAAAATGATCCTTATTTTGATAGTAATTATCAAGTAAACCAAAAGGTTACAATTACTACACAAGCTGGAACTAATGTCTATATCGTTCAATATACTAGTGAAGTTGATGATGATGACGATGATGATGACGAAGAAGAAATCGAAGTTGAATTTGAAGGTAAAGTAATATTGAATCCTGAAGGAGCTAAAGTAACATTTTTACTTGAAGGAAAAAACTCTCAAGAAGAGGGCGAAACTGAAGTTGAATATAAACTATATCAAGAAGACGATGATGATAACTATATTTTATTCAAACAAGAAACAGTTGAAAGAAAACAAAAATTCACTTATGAAATTTACTTTAAAGATAAAACTGAGATTATTACTAAAATGTATATCGGTCTTGATTATGAAAACAAAACTCACATCTTTTTAGAAACAGAAGATAAGATTAAAGATTCAAAAGCTAAATATAATATCAAAGAAGAAGGGGACTATTTAATTGGTAGTTATGAAATTGATTATTTAGATGATGATGAAGAAGGTACAATTAAAATTAGTTATGTTGATGGAAATAATCAATACGAGATTACTTCGGATGATGTAACAATTACAAGAATAAAACCATTTTCTGGTTTTATCCAAACGCGTAAAAAGCTAGCTTTATTTACTTAAGTGTTTATTAAAAAAGTCTACTATCGTAGGCTTTTTTTATGCAATAATGGCTAAATTATGGTATAATATTATATATGTTTAGGAGCATTTAGATGGATTATAAAAAGAGGATTGAAGAACTTGTAGAGTTATTAAATCAGTATAGTTATGAATACTATGTTTTAGATAAGCCAAGTATATCTGATTTTGAATACGACAAGTTGTATCAAGAACTAAAAGAGTTAGAAGAAAAGTATCATTATATTTTACAAAACTCGCCAACTCAAAAGGTTGGAGATTTTGCGTCTTCTGAGCTTACAAAAATTAAACACGAACATCCTATGCTATCTTTAGAAGATGTTTTTAATAAAGAAGATATCGAAAGTTTTTTAAATCGAATTGAAAAAGAAAGTCATCTTCATTTAGAATACTTATGTGAATTAAAGATTGATGGTATTGCATCTAGCTTAACATACAAAAAAGGGAAATATGTTTTAGGAGCAACACGTGGTGATGGCGTTGTAGGGGAAAACATTACTCGCAATATTGCTACAATTTTAGATGTGCCTAAAACTTTAAAAAAGTTAGTTGATTTAGAAGTTCGAGGTGAAGTATATTTACCAATAGATAACTTTAATAAAATAAATGCTGAACGAGAAGCGGAAGGCTTAGCTTTATTTATGAATCCAAGAAATGCAGCTGGCGGTTCTTTAAGACAACTTGATCCTAACATTACGAAAGAAAGGGGTTTAGCTACTTTTTATTACACTGTAGTTGAGCCGGAAAAATATAATTTAGAAACACAAGCTGATGCTTTACACTTTTTAAGTGAGTTAGGATTTAAAGTTAATCCTAATTATAAAGTATGTAAAGATATTAAAGAAGTAATGAAATATATTGAAGAAGTAGATGTTTTACGAAAGAAGTTAAATTATGCAACTGATGGTGTAGTTATTAAAGTAAACAACTTTCATCTTCAAGAAGAAATTGGCTATACAGTTAAAAGCCCTAAATGGGCAGTAGCATATAAGTTTCCACCAGAGGAAGCAGAAACTAAACTAATTGATATTGAATATAGTGTTGGTCGTACAGGGACGATTAACCCAACAGCTATTTTAGAACCAGTTTTACTTTCTGGTTCAGTTATTCAAAGAGCTACTTTAAATAATGAAGAATTTATTTTAGAAAAAGATATTAGAATTAATGATTATGTAATTATTAGAAAAGCAGGAGAGATTATTCCTGAAGTTGTAAGTGTAAACAAAGATAAAAGAACTGAACAAAAGCCTTTTAAGATGATTACACATTGTCCTTCGTGTAACACTTTACTTAAAAAAGAAGAAGGTATTGCAATGCACTATTGTCCTAATCCAAATTGTGAAGCAAAAATAAAAGCTAATCTAGTTTATTTTGCTTCTCGCGATGCAATGAATATTGCCGGTTTAGGAGAGAAAGTTACGGAAGCAATGTTTGATTTAGGATACTTAAAGAAAGTAACAGATATCTATAAATTAAAGAATCATAAACAAGAGCTAGTAAAGATAGCTGGTTTTGGCGAGAAATCAATTAATAATTTGTTAGCGGCAATTGAAGAATCTAAAGATAATGCTCTAGCATTAGTTATTACAGGACTTGGAATCAAACAAATTGGTCAAAAAGCAGCGAAAACATTAGCTAACTTTTATAAGTCTTTAGATAATTTTTTAGAAGCAAAATATGAGGAACTAATTTTATTGAAAGATTTTGGTTCAATTATGGCTAATAGTGTTTTAGAATACTTAAAAGAAAACAAAGCTTTAATTAAAGAGCTTCAAAGCTTAGGTGTAGATCCTAAAGAAGAAGTATTAGATTTACCTTTAATCTTTTTAAATCAAAAAATTGTTGTTACTGGTAAATTAGAACTATTCTCAAGAAATGAAATTACTGATTTAATTGAAGCAAGGGGTGGTCAAGTTACTAGTGCTGTATCTAAGAATACTGATTTTGTAATTGTAGGGGAAAATCCTGGTAGTAAATATACTAAAGCATTAGAATTAGGAATCAAAGTTTTAACTGAAGAAGAATTTATGAAACTAATTAAGTAGGAGAGAAAATGAAATATATTACGATAAAAGGGGCAAGAAATAACAATCTAAAAAACATAGATTTAAAGTTACCAAAAGATAAATTTATTGTTATGACTGGGGTTTCTGGATCCGGTAAATCTTCACTAGCTTTTGATACGATTTACGCAGAAGGCCAAAGAAGATATGTAGAGAGCTTGTCAAGCTATGCTCGCCAGTTTTTAGGTGGTGTAGATAAAGCTGATGTTGACTCAATAGAAGGTTTGAGTCCTTCAATTTCAATTGACCAAAAAACTACTCATAACAATCCAAGATCAACTGTTGGTACAGTTACAGAAATCTATGATTATTTACGTTTGTTATATGCAAGAATAGGTAAAGCATATTGTCCTCATCATAACATTTTGATAAAAAGTCAAACAATTGAAGAGATGTTAGAGAAAGTTTATACTTATATTCCTGATTCAAGGTGTATTATTTATAGCCCAATTGTTAGGGGGAAAAAAGGAACTCATAAAGAAACATTTGAGCTTGTGAAGAAGGAAGGCTTTAGTAAGGTACGAGTTGATGGCGAAAATTATGATTTATTAGAAGAAGAACCTAACTTAGATAAAAATTTCAGTCATAATATTGATTTGATTGTTGATAGATTAAAGGTAAAGCCAGAAAATAGAAGTAGGTTTTATGCTTCAATTGAAACTGCTTTAAGATTAGCTGATGGCATTATTAAGGTAGATATTGATGGTAAGGAAGAAATCTTTTCTGAACATTTTGCTTGTCCTATTTGTGGGTTTAGTATTCCTAAACTAGAACCAAGACTATTTTCTTTTAACTCACCTTTTGGGGCATGTAGTGAGTGTAATGGTTTAGGGATGATTCAAAGAGTTGGTTTAGATTTGTTAGTAACTAATCCTGAAAAATCTATTAGAAAAGGGGCAATTAGATATTTAAAGAATATTGTAGATACTGAGAATATTGAATGGCAAATATATAAGGCTTTATTTGATTATTATAAAATTGATTTAGATACTCCTTATCAAGATTTAACTGACTTACAAAAGGAAGTGATTTTATATGGGTCTAAAAATAAAATCTCTTATGAGATTAATAGTCGTGGGGGGAACCATTATCGCAAGAACGATTATATCGAAGGACTAGCAAATCTAATCCAAAGAAGATATCAAGAAACTACTTCTCGTTTTGGTAGACAATATTATGGTTCTTATATTGTAGATAGTGTTTGCGATAAGTGTGGTGGTAAAAGACTATCAGAAAAAAGTTTGTCAGTTAAAGTAGCTGGTAAAAACATCTATGAGATGACTGAACTTTCAATTAAGGATTTAAGGGCATTTTTAGAAAATATTGAGTTAAGTGAAACTGATAAAAAAATAGCGGAGCTAGTTTTAAGTGAAATTAAAAATAGATTAGACTTTTTGATTAATGTAGGGTTATCTTATTTAACACTAGCAAGAGCTGCTGGTACATTATCAGGCGGAGAATCACAAAGAATTAGACTTGCAACACAAGTTGGTTCTAAACTTACAGGTATTTTATATGTGTTAGATGAACCATCAATTGGACTTCACCAACTAGATAATTCTAAGTTAATTAATACATTAAAGGAAATGACTGCCTTAGGTAATACTTTGATTGTAGTTGAGCACGATGAAGAAATTATGCGTAGTGCAGATTATATTGTAGATGTAGGACCATATGCAGGTAAAGAAGGGGGAGAGATAGTAGCTCAAGGTACAATTGAGGAGATTGTTGCTGAAGAAAGAAGTATTACTGGTAAGTTTTTATCTGGTAAAGAAAAAATAGCTGTACCTAAGATAAGAAGAAAAGGCAATGGTAAAGTTCTTACTATTAAAGGTGCTAGATGTAATAACCTTAAAAATATTGATGTAGAGATTAAACAAGGAGTGTTAAATTTAGTAACTGGTGTTTCTGGTTCTGGTAAGTCTTCTTTAATTAATGAAATCTTATATAAAAGTTTACACAATCATTTAAATCGTACAAGAATGGATGCAGGCGAAGTTGATGAGATTTTAGGAATGGATGATTTTGAAAAAGTCATTTCTATTGATCAATCGCCAATTGGTAGAACTCCACGTAGTAATCCAGCTACTTATACTGGAGTCTTTGATCATATTAGAGACTTATATAGTGAAACAGTAGCAGCGAAAATGAGAGGATATAAAAAAGGAAGATTTAGTTTTAATGTAAAGGGTGGAAGATGCGAACGTTGTCAAGGTGATGGGGTAATTAGAATTGAAATGCACTTTTTACCTGATGTTTATATTCCTTGTGAGGCTTGTAATGGTACAAGGTATAATCAAGAAACATTACAAATTAAATATAAAGATAAAAACATCGCTGATGTTTTAGATATGACAGTTGAGGAAGCTTGGAGTTTTTTTGAGAATCAACAAAAGATTGAATCTATTTTAAAAACATTAATGGATGTTGGTTTAAGCTATATTAAACTAGGTCAGTCTTCTACAACCCTATCTGGGGGAGAAGCCCAAAGAATTAAACTTGCAAGTGAACTTAAGAAAAAAATTACTGATAAGACGATTTACATTTTAGATGAACCAACTACTGGTTTACATGCTTATGATGTAAAGAAATTATTGGAAGTAATTAATAGAATCGTAGATGAAGGCGCTACTGTAGTTATTATTGAGCATAATTTAGATGTAATTAAAGTGGCAGATCATATTATCGATTTAGGCCCAGAAGGTGGAGATGAAGGCGGATATGTTGTGGCAACAGGAACTCCTGAAGAAATTGCTAACAATCCTAAGTCTGCTACTGGAATATATTTGAAAAAGGTATTATAATTTGATTACTTGTGTTATCTTATGTTATAATATAACTACTTGAAATAAGAGAGGAATTTATTATGAGTTTTAGTTTAATAAATAATGTGTTTTTTGCATTACCAAAAGGAATTCCAATTACTGAAGGTTTTACTCTTTCTTTCTATTCACTTTGTATCCTAACAGGAATTATCGTAGCTTATGTTTATGGGATTAAAGTTTATAAGTCAATTGGAATTAGCGAAAATGATATATTTTGGGGTGTAGTTATTGGGGTTATGTTAGGTATTCTAGGAGCTAGATTATATTATGTAGCTTATGAGTGGGATAATTATCGTGATAATCCAATAACAGCTATTACAGGAATAACAAGAGGTGGGCTTAGCAATCCATGGAGGAATAATTGCGGCTGCAATTTGGGCTCCGATTTATTGTAAGATTAAAAAATTAAGTCTTTTAAAAGTTCTTGAGGGAGTTGCAATTGGATTATTAATAGGTCAAATTTTTGGTCGTTGGGGTAACTTCTTTAATCAAGAAGCTCATGGTGGACTTGTTTCAAGAGAGTTTTTAGAAGCAATTTGGGTTCCAAGATTTATTGTAAATAATATGTATATTATTGGTGGTAGAGTGGGAGATGGAACTTATGCAACTGGTTATTTCCACCCAACATTTTATTATGAAATGTTATGGAATTTAGCTGGCTTATTCTTAATCATTATGATTAGAAAACTTTGGAAAAAATATTGGGTTGGAGATTCTGTAGCTTATTATTTAATTTGGTATGGTTTTGGTAGATTTTTTGTAGAGATGTTAAGAACAGATCCATTAATGACAAACATTTTTGGTATAGAATTAAAGCAAGCACAATTAATTTCTATTGCGATGTTTGCAATCGGTATTATTCTTTTAGTCTTGCGCCATGTCTTTAAATATAAGCCACAATCATTTATAGAGGCTGTGGAAGAAGAAAAACAAAAACAGCTAGCATTGGCTAACAGAGCAAGTAGTGAAGAAGCAGTGGAGGAGAAGGTATAGATGTATGATTGCTTAGTAATAGGTGCAGGTCCAGGAGGCTTAACGGCTGCAATTTATTGTTCTCGTGCAAATTTAAAAGTAGCGGTATTAGAAAAACTAATGCCAGGAGGACAAGTAGCTAGCACTTATAAAATTGATAACTATCCAGGTGTACCAGAAGTAAGTGGTGTTGATCTAGCATTAAAGATGTTTGATCAAGCTACAGCATTAGGGGTTGAATACTTACCAATGGAAGTTACTGGTATTAAAAAAGAGAAAGATATCTTTTTAGTAAAAACAAATGACCAAACTTTAAAAGCTAAAACAGTAATTGTAGCTACAGGCACTAAAAATAGAAAATTGCATGTAGAAGGTGAAGAAAAGTATTTAGGTAAAGGAATTAGTTTTTGCGCTATTTGCGATGGTTCTTTTTATCAAGGACAAGATGTTTTAGTAGTTGGTGGTGGAAACTCAGCTTTAGAAGAATCTTTATATTTATCTTCAATTGTTAATAAGGTTTATATTGTAAATATAACTGATGAACCTACAGCTTTTAAAAATGTTCAAGATAAAGTTAAAAAAACTAAAAATATTAAAGTTTTTAATAATAGTGAAGTAATTGCTTTTGAAGGTAATGATGTTTTAAAAGAAGTAAAGGTTAAAAACTTAAAAACAAAAGAAGTAACTAGTTTTAAAGTAAATGGTTGTTTTGAATATATAGGGCATATACCTAACACTGATTTTCTTAAAGATTTAGGGATACTAAACAAGTATGGTTATATTGTTGTTGATGGAAATAAAGAAACAAAAGTAAAAGGATTGTTTGGTGTAGGAGATGTTATAGATAAAGAAATTAGGCAAATTACAACAGCAACTGGAGATGGAACTATAGCAGCTCTAAATGCCGCTAAATATCTATGAGTTTTTCAAAAAGTTTAAAAAGAGAAATTGCCAATATTATTCCTGACCTAGATAGTCAAAGGGCGGAAATCTATGGTTTAATTAGAACTATTGGCGATGTTGTCCTAACAAAAAAACAAACAAAAATTATTTTCAAAACAAAAATTAATGCAGTTGCAAGAGTGATTATTAAAATGCTTGGCAATTGCTACCAAATATCACCTAGCATTTATCTTCGAGAAGAAAAAAGATTAGATAAAAATCCTACTTATTTAGTAGAAGTAGAAGATGGTCTTTTTATCTTACAAGATTTAGAATTGTATGATAAACAATCTGGCAGAATTAGAGAAATAAATTATAATTTACTTAGTAATCAAGAAACTAAATCAAGTTTTGTTCGTGGAACATTTTTAGGACGAGGATCAATTAACAATCCTAAGAGTAATAATTACCATTTAGAAATAGTTTCTGATTTACATACAGTAGAAGCCATTAAGCTTGTTCTTGGGGAAGTTTATATTGAATCGCAAATTATTGAAAGAAAAAAAGGATTTGTTTTATATATTAAAAAATCCGAACAAATCGGAGACTTTTTAAAATTTATTGGTTCAATTGCTAATCTTTTAGAATTTGAAAACATTAGAATTGGTAAAGATATAACTAATTATGTTAATCGTTATAATAATTGCGATATTGCGAACGCAGAGAAATCTTTGCGTGCAGCTAAAAAACAATTAGAAGATATTGAGTTAATTAAGAAAACTGAAGGATTAAAAATATTAACGCCAAGATTAAGGGATGCAATTACTTTAAGAGTAGATTACCCGGAAGATTCATTACAAGAATTATCAAATAATTCATTTGATACTATAGGAAGATATATTTCTAAATCAGGTTTATCACACTGTTTTAGAGACATCAAACAAATTGCAGATAAAATAAGGAACAGTAAAAAATGGCAAAAGGAATTAGAATAACACACAAATCAATCATATTTTGGGCAGCAATTATAACAATAACTATAGGTTTAGCTATAGCGATAGTTGTAGCTAAAATTAAAGAATCTAAAACAACAGTAAGAAATCTAAGTGACATAGAAGTTAAAGTAGAAGAAATGTTAGATTATGAGACAAGGACTTATGTTTTTCTTTACGATAGCACTGATACAAGTGAATATTGTAAGGAAATTAAAGACTATGTTATGGCTTATGCTACAAGAGCTATTCGTGAAAATAGAATTAAAGTTTATACTATAGATGTTAGTAAAGAAGAAAATAAATTCTTAATTAATGATAATGAAGAGGTCCCGGAAAAAATTAATACTGTTATGGATTATGAATATATTAGAATTAGGTCTAAAAAAATACCGATTTTACTGATTGTAGAAACTAAAAAAGTTATTTATTATAAAACTGGTTTAAATTCAATCAAGCAAGAAATGCAAACCGAATTAGAAAAAGTTAAGAAGTGATTTAGGATAATCACTTCTTTTTAATTAGCTTATACTTGAC
>JGI24502J29692_10052870_pt1 | contig 11047 bp, 6 predicted proteins | sample BioPla3RNA1_FD_29692 | JGI IMG/M metagenome (IMG submission 29692)
GCAATAATAGGCAGGAAGAAAGGGTTCTAAAGAGAATTCCTCTTAACAAAGGGAGGATGGCCGGATGCGCAGGGTGATCATCCATTATCATCGTGATGACGGCGATTACAGCGGCTGGGGCGTGTGGCTGTGGCCTCAGGGCTTTGGCGGACGCTGGGTCGACTTCACCGACACCGATTATTTCGGCAGGATGGCGGTGTGCCAGGTGCCGAAAAAGCACCGGCGGCTGGGCTTTGTGATCCGGGGCGCCTCCTGGGAGAAGGATGTCGATCAGGACAGGTATATAGAAGACTTTAAGGGAGACACAGCAGAAATCTGGCTGATAGCAGGCGATCCCAGGGTTTACCTTGCTCCCCCGGCCCATTTGCGCAAGCAAATCCGGGCCTTTGACGAACTGGAAGTAACCTTCCACTATTACCGCTATGACGGGGATTACAATGGCTGGAACCTCTGGATCTGGGGGGACAGGGAGCCGGGTAGGGCCCTGGAGTTTGCTAAGAGCGGAGCCTTTGGGCGGATTGCCCAGACAGTGCTTAAGCAGCAGACTGACAGCAGCGATCTTGGCTTTCTCCTGCGGAAAAGCGTTTCGGACAACAGCTGGGCCCAAAAGGAAGGCGGCGACCGCTTTATCCCCCTCTACTGGGCCGACGATCAGGGAAGGCTCTCTGTCTGGCTGCTGCAGGATGACCCCAGGATCTACCGCCAGGCCGAGGATGCGGACCGCACACCCCGCCTGGTCCGGGCAGTGCTGGAGGATGTCCGCACCATCCAGGTTGACACCTACCTGCCGGTTTTGGCAAAGGGCAAGTCTGACTGGGGCTTTGACCTTAGCTTAAGGGATGGGGAAAACCAAGAAGGGATCGAGCTGAAGGAAGTCTGGCCCCTGGCGGCGAGGGGCGAAAGCCCGCGCCATTTTATTCTCCGCACCAAGCAGGCCCTGGACTTGCGCAAACGCTACCGTTTGGAGCACACAACCCACGGCGAAGTTCAGGTCAGCTTCGGCGAAGTCTTCTCCAGCCCTGACTTTTACCGGGAGTTCCACTACTCCGGCGATGACCTGGGGGCAGTTTACCAAAAAGATGGGACCGTTTTTAAAGTGTGGGCCCCTACGGCCGATGCGGTGCACCTCGTTGTCTTCCGTTCAGAGGATGATGAGGAGGGGGAAAAGGTCCCGATGCGCCTCGGGGAAAAAGGGGTTTGGCAATGCCGGCTCCGGGGAGACCTCGACGGTTTTTATTACAACTACCTGGTCACCCATGGGGAAGAAACGGCGGAAGTGGTGGACCCCTATGCCAGGGCGGCAGGGGTCAACGGCCTGAGGGGGCAGATTGCAGATTTGGCAAGAACCAATCCGCCAGGCTGGGACATGGTCAGGCTGCAGCCTTTGGAAAACCCGGTGGATGCGGTGATTTATGAAGTGCATATTCGGGATCTCACTATCTCAGAGGATGCGGGAATTTCGGCCAAGGGCAAGTTTCTCGGCCTGACTGAAGAGGGAACAGCAACGCCCAAGGGTCTTTCCACCGGGCTGGATCACTTTAAAGAGCTCGGCGTAACACACTTGCATCTCTTGCCCATCTTCGACTTTGCCACGGTGGATGAAGAGAACCCCGACAGCGGTTATAACTGGGGTTATGATCCTTTGAATTTTAATGTGCCGGAAGGTTCTTATGCGACGGATCCCCGGGACGGCCGGGTGCGCATCCGTGAGCTGAAGGAGATGGTCCAGGGTCTCAGCGGGGCCGGGATCGGGGTGATTATGGATGTGGTCTACAACCACACCTTCCATTCCCTGGCTTCAGCTTTCCACAAGCTCGTCCCCGGCTATTACTACCGGCACCGCCCCGACGGGGGCTTTTCCAACGGTTCGGGCTGCGGCAACGAACTGGCGGACGAAAGGTCCATGGTGCGGAAGTTCATCGTGGATTCAGTGACGTATTGGGCGAAGGAGTACAAAATTGCCGGTTTCCGCTTTGACTTGATGGGGCTCCATCATCTCGAAACGATGCAGGCGGTGCGCCGTGCCCTGGATGCGGTTGATCCCCAGATCCTGATTTACGGTGAAGGCTGGGCCGCTGGCCCAAGCACACTGCCGGAAGGGCAGCGGGCGCTGAAGGAAAACACAATCCAGCTCCCTGGCATTGCATCTTTCTGCAATGACCTGCGGGATGGACTCAAGGGCCATGTCTTCCATACGGAGGAAGGGGGATTCATCCAGGGACAAGGCTTTGAGGAAACTGTCAAGTTCGGCATTGTTGGGGCGGTACAGCATCCCCAAATTGATTACACTCAGATTCTTTATTCCAGGGGACCCTGGGCCGCGGCCCCCAGCCAAAGCGTGGTTTATGCCGAGGCCCATGACAACCTGACTTTATGGGATAAGCTCCTCTGCAGCACACCTTGGGCAAGTGATGCCGACAGGCTGAAGATGATGAAGCTCGCCCATGCAGTGATCCTGACGAGCCAGGGGATCCCGTTTCTCCATGCCGGCCAGGACTTCGCCCGGACCAAGGGGGGCGATCCCAACAGCTACCAGTCGCCGGACCATGTGAACATGCTGGAAGGCAGACGCAAGGAAGAGTTTCTCGAACTTTTCACCTATACCAGGGACTTAATCAGGCTGCGCAGGGAAAGGCCCGCTTTTCGCCTGCGCAGCGCCGGAGAAGTCAGAAGCAAATTAAGGTTCTTAAATTTCCCGCTGGGAAATATTGTCGGTTATATCCTGGGCCCCCATGCCGGAGGCGACAGCTTTGAGACGATTATTGTCATCTTTAACAGCAATAAACAGCCGGTGGAAGTTGCGATTCCGGAAGGCGAATGGGAGGTCCTGGCCGACGGCGACGGTGTCGGTTCCCTTGGCACTGTCTGCGGGCCTAAGGTTTGGGTTGAGGCAATCAGCCCGCTGATTCTTGGAGGAGGGGGGTAGAGGCTGTGGAAAAGTGGCAGGCGTCTGCGTTAAACGAGTTCGATCGCTATCTGTTCCACCAGGGGACCCATTATGCCGCGTATACGTTTATGGGCGGGCATTTGCGGGAAGAAGGGGGACAAGCCGGCGCCCGCTTTACCGTCTGGGCCCCCAAGGCTACAAGGGTTTCTGTGGTGGGGGACTTTAACCAATGGGACGGCCGGAAAAACCCCTTGGAAAAAATGCCCGAATCCGGTCTTTGGAGTGCCTTCGTGCCGGGCCTGAAGGAAGGGGACATTTACAAATACGAGATTCTAACCCCACAGGGCACCCTGCTTCTTAAAGCAGACCCCTACGCCTTCTGGGCGGAGAAAAAGCCCAGTACCGCCTCGCGCCTCTGCAATCTCCAGGGCTATGAGTGGAAGGACCAAAAGTGGCAGGCAAAAAAGGCGAAGGGCGACCATTTCTCCGAGCCCATGCTGATTTATGAAGTGCACCTTGGCTCCTGGCGCTGCCGCGGCTATGAGAATTATTACACCTACCAGGAATTAACAGAGGAATTGATTGATTATGTGGTAGATATGGGATACACCCATATCGAGCTTCTGCCGATTATGGAGCATCCCTTTGACGGTTCCTGGGGCTACCAGGTGATGGGCTACTATGCAGCCACCAGCCGCTACGGGCATCCCAAGGACTTTATGGCCTTTATCGACCGCTGCCATCAGCGGGGGATCGGCGTGATCTTAGACTGGGTACCCGGCCATTTTGTCAAGGACGATCCCGGCCTGCGTCTCTTTGACGGCACCCCCTGCTATGAGTACGAAGAAGCGAGAAGGGCTGAAAACAAGGGCTGGGGCACCAGCAATTTTGATCTGGGCAAGACCGAGGTGCAAAGCTTTCTAATCTCCAACGCCCTCTTCTGGCTCGATGTTTTCCATATCGACGGTTTAAGGGTGGATGCGGTGGCGTCCATGCTCTATCTGGACTACGGACGGAAGCCGGGGGAATGGAACCCCAACTCCAGGGGCGGCCGGGAAAACCTGGAGGGCATTGCCTTTCTGCGCAAGCTCAACGAAGAAGTCTTCGCCCGCTTTCCCAAGGCACTGATGATGGCCGAGGAGAGCACCGCCTGGCCCCTGGTGACGATGCCGACATACCTGGGGGGCCTGGGTTTTAACTACAAGTGGAATATGGGCTGGATGAACGACATGCTCCGCTATATGAAGGAAGATCCGATTCACCGCAAGTACCACCATAATCTAGTGACTTTCTCCTTTATGTACGCCTTCAGCGAAAACTTTGTGCTGCCCCTCTCCCATGATGAAGTGGTCCACGGCAAGCGCTCCCTCTTGGATAAGATGCCGGGGGACTACTGGCAGAAGTTTGCCAACCTCAGGGCCTTCCTGGGCTATATGATGGGGCATCCCGGCAAGAAACTGCTCTTTATGGGCTATGAGTTCGGCCAGTTTATTGAGTGGAAGTATGATGAGGATCTGGACTGGCACTTGCTTGACTACCCCATGCACCGTCAGCTTTGGGAGTATAACAAAGCGCTGAACCGCTTTTACCGGGAGAACCCCTGCCTCTGGGAGCTGGACCAGAGCTGGGAAGGCTTTGCCTGGATCGACGCCAATGACAGCCAGCAGAGCGTGGTGTCTTTCTTGAGAAGGGCCAAGGATCCTCAGGACTTTTTAGTGGTTGTGGTCAATTTTACTCCGGTGGTCCGGGAACCCTACCGCATCGGAGTGCCGGAACCCGGCACATACATAGAAGTGTTCAACAGCGACGATCCTGCCTGGGGAGGTTCGGGGCAGGCCAATGCAGATCCTGTGCAGGCAGAAGATTTGCCCTGGCATGACCAGCCATGTTCCATCGAACTGAAGCTGCCTCCGCTGGCCGCTGTCTTCCTGCGCAGGGACGCAAGTACAGAAAAACGGGAGGGGTAGTAATGCAGAAAAAGGAAGTTGTGGCCATGCTGCTGGCCGGGGGCCAGGGCAGCCGCTTGGGCATTCTCACCAAGAAGCTGGCCAAGCCCGCCGTACCCTTTGGCGGCAAATACCGGATTATTGATTTTACCTTAAGCAACTGCTCAAACTCGGGCATTGACACTGTAGGGGTTTTGACCCAGTACCGGCCCATGACCCTGAACGCCTACATCGGCATCGGCAGTTCCTGGGATCTGGACCGGGCCGGCGGCGGAGTGTCTGTCCTGCCCCCTTATATGCGGGAACAGGGCGGCGAGTGGTACAAGGGCACCGCCAATGCAGTCTATCAGAACATCGACTTTATTGAGCAGTACGATCCGGAGTATGTACTAATCCTCTCCGGCGACCACATCTACAAGATGGATTACAGCAAAATGCTCAGCTACCACAAGAGCAAGGGCGCGGTGGCAACCATTGCGGTGATTCCGGTGCCCTGGGAGGAAACCCACCGCTTCGGCGTGATGAAGACAGATGACACAGGCAGAATCACCGAGTTCCAGGAAAAGCCTAAAGTCGCCAAGAGCAACCTTGCTTCCATGGGTGTCTATGTCTTCGACTGGCAGGTCCTCAGGGCCTATCTTGAGGCAGATGAGGCAGATCCGGATTCCAACAATGACTTTGGCAAAAACATCATACCGAATATGCTGGCGGCCGGTGAGCCCATGTACGCCTACGCCTTTAAGGAGTACTGGAAGGACGTCGGCACCGTGGACTCCCTCTGGGAGGCCAATATGGACCTTTTAGCCAAGGATCCCGAGCTCAAGCTCAACGAGGCCGGCTGGAAGATCTTCTCCCTCAACCAGACCCTCCCGCCGCAGCTGGTGGGCCCTGAGGCAGATGTGCAGGGTTCACTTTTAGGCGACGGCTGCCTGGTATTGGGCAAAGTGCACCGCTCAGTAATTTTCACCGGAGCCCAGATCGCCAAGGGGGCTGAAGTCACGGAGTCGGTGATTATGCCGGGGGTGAAAATCGGCGAGGGCGCCACTGTCCACAAGGCCATCATCGGCGAAAACACGATTGTGGAGGCGGGGGCCAAGATCGGCGTTCCGCCCAGACCGGGCGAGAAGGCTGACATCGTCAATGAGAACGGGATCACCGTAATCGAGGATAATGTCTGCGTGCCCCATTCGATGCGGATTGTGCAGGGTACAGTCCTCAGCGTGGCAGAGTGGCCGGCGTTTCCGGAAGAGTGGATTTCCTAAGGGGGGAGAAGGATGAGAAACTTACTTGGCATTATTGACTTGTCAGAACATGCGGAAAGCCTGGGAGAGCTCGCCGCCCACCGCACCTTAGGGGCTGTGCCCTTCGGCGGCCGCTACCGGATCATTGACTTTACGCTGAGCAATATGGTGAATGCCGGCATCCGCAATGTGGGCATTCTTTTGAACGACCGCTTCGGACCCCTCCTGGACCATATTAAAGACGGCAAGGAGTGGGATCTGAACAGGCAGAGGGACGGCATGTTCCTTCTGCCGGCGCCCCTTCGCACCGACAGCGGCGAGGGGATCAGCAGCAACCTGATCAATCTGCGCCACAACATCGGCTACCTGGAGAAGAGCAGGCAGGAGTACGCCCTCTTTTCCGGCTGCGGCATGGTGACCAACATTGACTACCAGGCGGTCTTAGCCTTCCATCTGGAGAAAAAGGCGGATATTACAGTAATTTACAGTCAGATGCACAATCTGCAGGAAGACTCCCCCTACACAGCTTTAGTGGTGGACGAAGGGGGCAGGGTGACGGACATGGCCCTGAACCCCAGGCACTGCACAAGCCGCAAGGTGTCCCTGAATATGTATGTGCTGCGCAAGGACCTCCTTTTAAACCTGGTGGACCACTACAGCGCCAGGCAGAAGCGGGACCTCTTTACAGATGCGATTATGCCCCGCCTGGCGGAGCTCAGAATCTACGGCTATGAGCATAAGGGCTATGTGGGGGCGATTAACTCCCTAAAGAGCTATTACCAGCGCAGCATGGACCTGCTGAAGCCTGAAGTGTGGCAGGATCTCTTCTTCACCCACGGTCAGATCAGCACCAAGGTCAAGCATGAACCGCCGGTGCGCTATCTGCCGGGCTCCAAGGTTTCCAACTCCCTGATTGCCACCGGCTGCACCATTGAAGGGACGGTGGAAAACAGCATCCTCTTCAGGGGCGTGGAAGTGGGGGCAGGGGTAGTGATTAAGGATTCCATCGTGATGCAGAAGGCGAAACTGGGCCCCGGCGTGACGCTGAGGAATGTGATCTTAGACAAGGACGTAACCATTACTGCAGGCAAGAGTTTGGCCGGGGATCCGAGTTTCCCGGTTGTGATCAGCAAGGCGGCGGTTGTGTAAGGGCAGGGAGGCGATGAAGTGAAAGTTTTATTTGTGGCGGCGGAAGGCGTCCCCTTCTCCAAAACCGGCGGCCTGGCAGATGTGATCGGGGCTTTGCCCAAGGAGCTGAAAAACCTGGGGATAAACGTGGCAGTTGTGCTGCCGAAGTACGGGGATACCGCCGATGAATACGCTAGCAGGATGGAACTCGTGCATCGCATGAGTGTGCAGGTGGGCTGGCGCAACCAGTACTGCGGTGTGCTGAAGCTCGTCCATGACGGTGTGCCCTTCTACTTTATTGACAACGAGGCTCACTTTAAAAGGCCCGGCACCTACGGCTTTTTCGATGACGGGGAGCGCTTCTCATTCTTTAACCGGGCGGTTTTGGAGGCTTTGCCCTTTATGGGTTTTCAGCCGGAGATCATCCACTGCCATGACTGGCATGCGGGGATGGTGCCGGTGCTTTTGACCCAGTACCGCAACCAGGAGTTTTACAGCAGGATCAAAACAGTCTTTACCGTCCACAACCTCCAGTACCAGGGGGTGTTTCCCAAGAGCGTCCTGGGGGACCTGTTGGGGCTGGGCTGGGAGCATTTCAACGTCAACGGGGTGGAGTTCCACGACCAGGTGAGCTTCATGAAGGGCGGCCTGAACTATGCCAATGCCCTGACGACAGTGAGCCCCACCTATGCCCAGGAGATCCAGCATCCCTTCTACGGGGCGAACCTGGAAGGAGTGCTGGCCAGAAGGCAGTCTTTTTTAAGCGGCATCCTAAACGGCATCGACACCGAGGAGTGGAACCCCCAGACCGATGCATATCTCACAAGAAACTACACCTGGCGCTCCTGGAAGCGGAAGGAAGAAAACAAAACAGCCCTCCAGGAAGAGCTTGGCCTCAGGCAGGACCCAAACATCCCCTTGATCGGCATGGTCACCCGCCTGGCCAAGCAGAAGGGCCTGGATCTTGTGGCCCATGTGCTGCATGAAATTTTGGAGATGGATCTCCAAATCGCAGTGCTCGGAACAGGTGAAGCCCAGTTTGAAGAGCTGTTCAGGCACTTTGCAGGGAGGTTCCCGGACAAGGTGAGCGCCAATATTAAGTTTGAAAATGCGCTGGCGCACAAAATCTATGCAGCTTCGGACCTCTTTTTGATGCCCTCCCTCTTTGAACCCTGCGGCCTGGGACAGATGATTGCCATGCGCTACGGTTCCCTGCCCATTGTGCGGGAAACGGGAGGCTTAAAGGATACTGTTCTGCCCTACAACCAGGTGACAGATGAGGGCCTGGGCTTCAGCTTTGCCAACTACAACGCCCATGAGCTCCTTGATACTGTAAGAAGGGCTGTAAAGCTTTATGAAGAGGATAAAGAAGGGGCGTGGAAGCGGATGGTTATGCGGGCGATGCGGGCTGACTTCAGCTGGGGAGCAAGCGCCCTGAAGTACAAGGAGCTTTATGAACAGGTGATCAGCGACTAGAAAGGGGATAGAAGTGCGGCAGGTAATTGAGTTTAATCACAACTGGCGGTACAAAGAGGAGTGGAAGGCTGAATTTGTCTCCCCAGGCTTCGATGACAGCAGCTGGGAAAAGGTGCATGTGCCCCATACCAACCTGGAACTTCCTTACAATTACTTCGATGAAAAGAGCTACCAGTTTATCTCAGCCTACCGAAAGACCTTCGAGCTGGATCAAAGCTTTCAGGGCAAACGCATTTTAGTCAACTTCGAAGCTGTCATGGCCTATGCGGAAGTTTACCTAAACGGCAGACTGGTGGGCAGCCACAAGGGTGGCTACACGCCTTTCAGCCTTGATCTGACAGACCATGTGCTGTTTGGCCAGGAAAATGTCCTCACCGTCCAGGTAGACTCCAGGGAGCGGGACGACATTCCCCCCTTTGGACATATGATCGACTATCTCTGTTACGGCGGGATCTACCGTGAAGTGAGCCTGAGCATTTTAGATCCTTTATACATCAAGAACGTCTTTGCCAAGCCCCAAAAGGTGCTGGAAGAGAAGAAGCAGGTGGAGACCACGGTGTTCCTGAAGAACACCAGCGCCGCAGAAGAGAATATTACGGTTGAAGTCAGCCTGAGCAGAGAAGGCAAAGAAATAGCAAGACAAAAGAAAACAGTCATAGTTTCTCCAGGCGCAGAAGAAAGCTTTGATATCTGCCTTACAGATCTGACAGGGATCAAGCTCTGGGACATTGACAATCCGAACCTTTATGATCTGAAAGTCACGCTATCTAAAGGTAAAGAACAAACAGACAGCTTCCACACCCGCATCGGCTTTAGGGAAGCGGTGGTTAAGCCCGACGGGTTCTACCTCAACGGGGAGAAGATTATGCTGAGGGGCTTAAACAGGCACCAGTCCTTCCCCTATGTGGGCTATGCCATGCCGGAGCGGGTACAAAAGAAAGATGCGGATATTCTCAAATACGAACTTGGCCTTAACCTGGTCAGGACCAGCCACTATCCCCAGTCCAGGCACTTCTTGGACCGCTGCGATGAGATCGGGCTGATGGTTTTTGAAGAGATCCCAGGCTGGCAGTATATAGGGGACGAAGAGTGGCAGGAGGTCGCCAAGGAGAATGTCCGGGAGATGATCGAAAGGGACTGGAACCGCCCGAGTATCTTCCTCTGGGGTGTGCGCATTAACGAGTCCCAGGACTGCCATGACTTCTATAGAGAGACCAACCGCATTGCCAGGGAACTGGATCCCACCAGGCAGACCGGGGGTGTCCGCTACATCGAACACAGCGAGCTGTTGGAAGATGTCTACACCATGAATGACTTTATCCACAGCGGCGGGGAGCAGATCCTAAGGGATCAGAAGCAGGTGACCGGCCTGGATGAGTATGTGCCTTACATGGTGTGCGAGTTTAACGGCCATATGTTCCCCACCAAGCGCTTTGATCAGGAAGAGCGCTTAATGGAACACGCCCTGCGTCACCTGAGGGTGCAGGATCGGGCGGCACAGGATCCCCATATTGCAGCCGCCATCGGCTGGTGCGCCTTTGACTACAACACCCATTTTGAATTTGGTTCAGGGGACCGCATCTGCCACCACGGCGTGATGGATATGTTCCGTATTCCCAAATCTGCAGCCCACTTCTACGCCAGCCAGATGGATCCCAAGGTAAAGCCTGTCCTGGAACCTGCCACCCACTGGACCCGGGGGGATCGGAGCATCGGCGGGGTGCTGCCCCTGGTGATCTTTACCAACTGCGATGCGGTGGAGGCTTTTGTTAACGGAGAGTCCATCGGCAAATTATTCCCAGAGAAGGAAAAGTTCCCCGGCGTGCCCCATCCGCCGGCGATGATTACTGAGATTCCTGAAACGGGCAATTGGGGCATGGAGTGGCCCAGCATTGAGTTTGTGGGCTATCTGAACGGCGAAAGAGTAACCACCAGAAGATTTGTGAAAAACCCGGCGGCAACAGCTCTAATCATTGAAGTGGATGACAGGGAGCTAAGAGCAGACGGCATTGATGCCACAAGAGCAGTCTTCAAGCTTGTGGATCAGGTGGGCAACATCCTGCCCTACGCCATGGAAGCGATTCAAATTGAGGTGGAAGGAGAAGGGAAGCTTATTGGACCAAAGATCACGTCCCTAATCGGGGGAGCAATCGGGGCCTGGATTAAGAGTACCGAAAACCCGGGGGAGATAACCATCACAGCTAAAACCAATTCCCGCCAGGCAAAACCGGTTGTGATCCGCACGGTCTAAAAAATTTCTCAAAAAGGCTAAAGTATTCCTAAGTGTGGACGATATGAATAGTAACGGGTAGTAAGCCTCTGGCCAAGGCTTATTATACCGGGCTAGAATCGAGCCTGATCAACTCGGC
>JGI24502J29692_10016241_pt1 | contig 11024 bp, 10 predicted proteins | sample BioPla3RNA1_FD_29692 | JGI IMG/M metagenome (IMG submission 29692)
GATTGGTTACTTCATGGGTAAGATATTCTCAGCCATTGAGAAGTATGGCGATTCTGACAAGAACATCATAGTGCTTGCACATGGAGAAGAAGTCCCCCAACAGGATAGTAGAGTCTATCTAAAGATGAAGACCACAGGAAAGATGGTTGATGAATACGTAACGCCAGAAGGTAAGTTTGATGTTACTCTTGTGGGCAGAAGTAGGTTTGACACTGCCTCCAAGAAGGTAATCAAAGAGTTCATCACCAATGAGGACGAGTTCACGTCCTCTCCAAAATCTCCTTATGGTATGTTTGACAACCTTTACATCCCCAATGACTTGGGTATAGTAGTAGAAAAGGTGAACAAGTACTATAATGGATAACCAACACACAACATTTTATATACATTAACATTATGAAGAAAGAATTTTCTAAGTTTTTCGTTGCTAGTCTGAAAAGGACTGCACAGAATGTTTCTCCCCTTGTAAGAAGGAAGCAGAAACTTAAGGCAGAGATTGCCGACAGAGAAGAAGAATTGAAGTCTATTCAGGTGCAGCTTGACACCTATGAGGCTCCTATCAAGGAGGCTACTGGTGGTTACGGCACTGAAGACCTCGTAGTAAGGACTGTTGAAGTCACTGGTAAGGTTGACAAGAATGGCAAACCTGTAAAAGTGACCAAGTGGAACCTTAAGTACCCTGAGACCATAGTTCCTGTAGAAGAGGATGTAGCAGAACTCACTAATGAAGCTCCTGAAGCTGACACAGTAGAGGCTCCTGCTGAAACTCTTGAACCCGAAATTGAAACTCCCACTTTGTAATCATGGCATTTGGACAAGGACAAGTAAGTTCTGAGGGTGGTAGCATTAAGAGATACATTGGTGTAGCTAGTGTATTTGTACTTGCTGTAAACCCCCTCAAAGAAGAGTTAGAGAAGCTTTATGGTAGAACTCTGGAGAATGCTCCTGAGTATATTGGTGAGGCAGAAGTTGGTGATACTAAGGTTCCTCAGATAAGACTTGACTTTATTGTCAAGGCTGACCCTGAGAAGTACCTTGATGCCAACAATCAGCCTCTCAACTTTGTAAGTAAGGTTTCTCTCTTTATAAGGAGAGCTTATAGGTATAACAGGGACAGCACCAAGGTTCAGGTTATTGACAAGTATGGTAGAACTGCATGGGTAACTATTGAGCAGGCTAAGGCTCACGAGATTCCTGTGTATAGCAATGGTCCTGCCAACATTGACAAGGATTACAGACCTGCATACGTTGGTGAAGAGGAGCTTATTAAGTTCCTTATTGCATACCTTAACATTCCTCCCTGTCAGAGATATGTTGATGGTAAATGGGTAATGAATGATGCTGACAAGCTTTCTGATAGTGAGGCTTCACTGGAGCACATTGAAGATTACTTCAAGGGTGATGTAAGTGAGCTTAGAACTATCATTGGCTATCAGCCCAACAATAAGGTTAAGGTTCTCTTTGGTATAAGAAACACAGATGATAACAGGCAGTATCAGACTGTGTACACAAGGATGTTCCTTAAGAACGGTGTATCTGACTACAGCAAGCTTGACAGGGATGTTAAGCAGACTCAGGAATCTGGTGCTATGTCTAACTCAGAGTTTGACTGCACTGAGCTTCATGAGTATGTAGTTGAAAGTACAGACCTTGCTGCTGGAGGTGGTGGTGATATGCCATTCCCCCCTGCTGGAGGTGCAACCCCTTGGGGTCAAAACTAAGAACTCATAAAACATAAGTAAGATGGCATTCAGTACAGGAAAAGACTCTGTATCCTTTGAAGACATCAAGAGCAAAGTGAGTGATGCTGACTTGGTTTCCTATTATCTAGGAGTGACTGAGATTCCATGCTTTATTCACAGCCCATTAAGGAAGGACACCAATCCTTCATTCGGTCTTTATTCAAGGGATGGTAATAGGATTTACTGGACTGACCTTGCTACAAGAGAGGGAGGAGGTATCTATGACCTCCTCTCCCTTATGTGGCATTGCAGTTATAAAGAAGTCCTAAAAAGAATACAACAAGACATGAAAAGGTTTGCTGGAGGAACTAAAGTAGGTACATACACTCCATGTGCTATAAGGAACATCACTTCTCATCAAAGTGATAGTGACTTACAGTGCAAAGTCAGAGAATGGAGGCAGTATGATATTGACTATTGGGCTTCCTATGGTGTACCTTTGGAGTGGCTTGAGTATGCAGATGTTTATCCTATTTCCCATAAGATAGTAATATCGAAGGGAAAGAAATATGTATTTAGTGCTGATAAACTTGCTTATGCCTTTGTGGAAAGAAAAGAGGGAAGAGTAACATTAAAAATATATCAACCTCACAATAAAGCAGGCAGAAAGTGGGCAAATAAGCATGACAGAAGTGTCATTAGTCTTTGGACTAAGATTCCTGAGACAGGGGACAAAGTTTGCATTTGCTCCTCATTAAAGGATGCCTTATGCCTTTGGGCAAATACTGGTATTCCTTCTGTCGCTGTTCAAGGTGAGGGCTATGGTATGAGTGATACTGCAATATCTGAGTTGAGGAGAAGATATAAACAAGTCTATGTACTCTTTGACAATGATGAAGCAGGTCTTGCAAATGGTGAAAAGCTATGTAGGAAGACTGGATTCACAAATGTTGTTCTCCCTAAATTTGACGGTGGTAAGGATGTGTCAGACCTCTTCAAGAGTGTGGGAAAAGAGAAGTTCTGTGATGTATTCAACAGCCTTTTTAGACCTGTAGAGGAGAAAGAAGACGAGGATGACCCATTTAGATTGCCGTTCTAACAAAATAAAAAAAAAACAAAAAACAAAAAACAAAAAACAAACATTATGTCGAGAAAAGAATTATATGCTAAGATAAAAGAGCTGGGTGCAGCTGATGCCATCAAGACAAAGTTCGGTGACAACTACACTAGAGTGTCTAATGCTAACCTAGAAGATTTCTTAAGAGGCTTTGGTAAGAAGACTCCTAAGAAGAGAGCTGCTTCTAAGAAGGTAAATAAAGAAGCTATGGTTAAGCTGCTTAGTACCCTTCAGGCTAAGAGAGTACTTACAGCCAAAGAAGCTGAAGAAGTTGCTGCCCTGCTTTAGTTAAACACTAACTATGAGGGAGGGATGAAAGTCTCTCCCTCTTTTTTTGTTGTACAACATGATATTAAATACAAAATTAAGTCACGATGCAGAGTATTTAGGTGATGTCCAAGAAAATAGGGTTGGTATAGACAAAAGCAACATAGACTTTATCACCACTCTTTTAACATCTAATCTGTATTCAAAACCTTTAGAGTCCTTCCTTAGGGAAACTGTGGCTAATGCCTATGATTCTCATGTGGAGGCTGGCACTAATGAGCACATTTTAATACTTATACAAGACACTAATCAATACAAGACATATAGAATTTCAGTCAGAGACTATGGAACTGGAGTAAGCCCAGAAAGGTTTGATAAGATTTACAAGAACATAGGTAGTTCTACTAAGAGACAGAGCAATGACTTCATTGGCATGTTTGGCATAGGAAGATTCAGTTGTCTTTCCTGTGCAGATGTAGCACAAATTACCTCTTATTATAATGGTAAGAAGTATTCTTATGTGATGTATAAGAATGGTGGAGGAATCAACATAGACCAACTCTCGGTCATAGAAGGTGATTTTAAGAATGGCTTGGAGGTCTCAATTGAAAAGTACATTTACAATCACAACGACCTTATTAACGCTATAAGAAAACTATGCCTATTTGACAGATTACACATTTCTTACAAGGGTAATAACAGCGTTATCTCTTCCAAGGTTGCAGATTTCAACGATAGGAAGGTTACTCACTTCAATACATTCTCTCGGTGCTCATGGCTACAGGATAATAACTTCTTTAAGGTAGGCAACGTAATCTATGACTATGATAAGTACTGGCTTAACACCCGTGATGGTCTTATTATTGACCTTCCTATGGGCTCTGTGGACATTACTCCTAATAGAGAAGCTCTTCAGTTCACTGATTTCACTAACAATAACATCAAGGCAAGAATTGCTGATGTCAAGCAGGAGCTTCAGGACATAGTAAACTCACGCATAAATGGCAATATGACCTTATCCAAGTTCTGTGACAGCTTTGTATTCTCAAGCTCTTATGTTGTTACAGAGAAGGATGAGCAGATTTCTATAGACAAAGATGATGTTCAGGTTGATTTCAACCTTATAACATTGGATGGTGAGAAGCTGCCTGAGGGTTATGTAAAGTTCCTTAACTCTGCCAAGTATCTAGGAATAGACAAGACTTTCATTCATAAGTTTATAAACAAGAGTTATAGGAACAAAAGAGTATTCAGTAGAGCATTCTGCCCGACTTTCAAGGATTTGCTTTTGGACAAGTTTGACCTGATAGACAAGGCTGACAAAGTAACCAAGCAAGTAACCTCTAAATATACTACAGAGAATACCACAAAGACCGCAGTTATCCTTGTATATGGTGGCTTGGATTCATTCAAGAACTCCATAGAGGACTATGTGACCAAAGACCTTGATAAGTCCGACAATGTGAATGTAAGAGAGTGCATTGATTTCACCTTTAGGCGTATCCCTATTAAGGTTATGTCCAATGACTCTGTTCCCTATAGCTATGTGGAAGCCTATAAAGCAGAACAGAGGAACAAGAGGAATAAGAGGGAAGAAGGTCAATACAGGTGAGGTTCCTATGAGAAAATACCACACCTATGGTTATAGTATTAAACGTCTTAGTGACCTACCAAACAAGGGCTTAGTGGTATATTCCACTCATACTCAGGATGACTACACTCTTAAACAGATTGCAGACCTTGTACCCTGTACTTCAGGTTTAGCTTGTGTTATTACAGTCAAGTCTGAGTATATCAAGCTGCTTGAAGGAAACAAGAGGTTTATGACTGTGGAGAACTTCATGTTCCTCAGGAACTCTATACTTTCCAAGATTGTAACTGCTCTGATTATCAGGAGAAATTTCTATGAGGTAAGCTCAAAGTATGACATAAATCTCACAGAAATGCCTATCTATAGGGAGTTTGTCAAGAAGTACAAGGAGCAAATCCAGTGTCTGGGTTATTGGAGTAGTAGTGAAACTAAAACTAGTATATTCAGGTACTATGAGAGTAGGGACTGGGTTAATCAATGTGACATTGCCTACTTCTCCTTGACAGAGAAGGAAGCAGAGAGTTACAAAGGTTGGAAGGACTTGGAAGAACATAAGTATGACATAGTAAGGCAAATAGCCTACAAGAAATACGGAAGATTACCAAAAATAGGGCTTACACCAAGTATAGCCCCTAAATTAACATAACAATGAAAATATTAAGAAGAAAAAACTATCTCCAGATTGATTTCACTGATGGTAGCTTCTACAGTACTAGTGAATGTACTGATGAAATATGGAAGTTCCTACAGGAGAATCAGGAGAATGAGGATGCTGTTAAGAAGAAGTTTATGACTGAGCTTTACCAAGGCAGAGAGCTTATGAAGAAGGTGAAAGAATCTAAGATTCTAACCCTCAGAGGACAATCTGTGTATATGCTTAGTGTGTCTGAACTCAGCATCCCTGAGGACTTCGTGTCCAAGATTATTGAGGCAGAGGAGAGAGGCGATGAAGTGGAATTAAGAAAGTTCAAGAACTTTTGGACTCTTGTATCTCTCAACCCTGACTCTAGAGTAAGAAACAACCTCTTCTGGTTTATCAGGAAGTGGGACATGCAGATTACTGAGTCTGGTCTCCTTATTGCCTATAGAAATGCAGACATAAAGGAAGAGGCTAAGTACACTACTGACCAAGTAAAGGCAGTTATCAATGCCTATTATAAGGAAAAGTACATTAACCACAATGACCCTTATCAGGAAGTATTCTTTATTGGTGAGAGAAGGGTCAATCTTGGTGAAGTCTATGATGAGATTGTAAATGGAGGGGGTTCCCCAGTTTATACAGACCAGTATAGCCACTCTACAGAGATAAGGCTTGGTCATCCTGTAAGCATTCCTAGAGAGGAATGTGATGCAGACCAAGAACATAGCTGTAGTAGAGGTCTTCATACTGGTGCTAAGGGTTGGCTCAAACAGAACTATTATGGTAAGGTTGGACTCATGGTTCTTGTTAATCCTGCTAATGTAGTAGCTGTGCCTACTAGTGATAGCTATGGTAAGATGAGAACTTGTGAGTATTTCCCAATTGCCATCATAGACTTTGATGAGAGTGGTGACATTGTAGAAAGTTCCTATAGTCTGCATGATGATGTAGCTTACCTTAAGGAATTGAGGTATGAAGGCACTATCAACAATGTAGATGTAGATGGCTATGAGATAAGCCATACTCATGCCAACAGAGAGGAAATGTATGAAAGCATATTGAGGAGTCTTAATGCAACTGGATAAGTCTAGAATGCCTTATTGGGTATTTACAGAGCTTAACAAAATGATGAAAAACAGTTATGACATACCAATAAAATGGTATGAAGAGTCATTAACATAAAAATTACACAAAAAATGAAGAAGTTTTTCTTAAAAGAAGGCGGAAAAGAAGTCAAGTTGGGTGAAAAGATTCAAATCTCAATTCCAGTGAGCACTTCCTATGGTGAAGGTAAGGCACAGGTTGAGATTGAAGTATCCCCTGTAACACTCAAGAAGTTGGTGGATGATGGCTTTGTCATTATCAAGGATGATGAACCTCAAAAGACCGAGGTACAAATTTTCCTTGAGAACATGAAGCCCTACTTTAGGAGATTTGCTAGAAAGAAAGGTATGTCTCTTTCTGCTTGCATGGGATATTTCCTCCTTCTCTTTAATACCTCAAAGAGAGCACTCCTGCTTGTACTTTTGGAGACTATTGCTGAAGTGAAGAACAGAGACCTTAAGAAGTGTCACATGGTCTATTGGTTGAATCCTGCTGCTAACTACAATCCTGTAGCAGTAGTAGGCAATCGTAACAATGCAGTAGTGTTCTATTCTGCAAAGGACGCTCTTGATGCTCATAAGCTGTTACTCCCTCTCATAAAGGATTTAGTGGCTGATGAAGAATAAGAAAATCAGAAACGCCACCAAGACTACTGAATTAGGTATTGCCTTTAGGTCTGAGGTAGAAGCAAGGATTTATAAGGCATTGGTAGCTGAAGGATTTAACCCTCTCTATGAAAAGGTTACATTTACCTTGAGTGAGAAGATTAGACCTACAGTACCCTTCTTCAACAGAATAAAGGGTCTATTAGGCTTGGATATGAAGCCAGTGCAGGCTATAACCTACACACCTGACTTTACATTTGAGTATAATGGAATCCTAATAGTGATTGAAGTCAAAGGTTTTGAGAATGATGTGTTTCCTATTAAGAGAAATCTTTTNAGGAAACACCTCGAAACCTTGAATCAACCATCCATGTTCTTTGAAGTTAGAACCAAAAAGGAACTCTTGGAGGCTCTTAGAATTATTCGTATGGAGAGTCCACTAGTACAGAGAATTAGGAAGTTAATTCCTTCTTTACCTGAAAAGGACATTCCTATAGGAAACAAATTATTAGAGGCTAGGGATTGGGAAGAGTTGCAGAATCTTGTTTCCTCTGCTATAGTTAAGATAGAGAGGGCTAATAGCAAAGGTGACGATAGATATGCTAACATAGACCTTCCAAGCTTATATTACCTTCAAGCCTCTATACCTGACATTATCTAGCATGGAAATAAAGAAACTTTATGAAATCAGTTGGGACGTAGATGAACCCACATATAGGGCAGACGAAGCACTTTCATATAGTACCATTGCCAAGTTTGCTAGGGAGGGCTTCAATAAGCTTAATACGCTGTTTGATAAGCTTGACACCCCTAGTCTTGTTTTTGGCAGTGCTGTTGATGCTCTTATCACTGGCGGTCAAGAAGAGTTTGATAATGAGTTCATGGTTGCAGACTTTCCTCCTGTAACAGATTCAGTCCTTAAAATGGTTAAGGCTGCATTTGACAGATGGAGTGGAGAATATACAACCCTCAATGATGTCCCCACAAAGGACCTCATAGACTTGTCAGAAGAACTCAGTTATCAGCTCAATTGGAAACCTGAGACAAGAGCAAGGGTAGTGAAAGAGCAAGGAAATGAGTATTATTCTCTCATGTATGCTGCTGGTGACAAGAAAATACTTGATACCTTCACTAAGGAGCAAGTAGATGCTGCTGTAGATGCACTGAAGACTAAGAAAGCTACTAGATTCTTCTTTTCCCCTAACAATCCCTTTGACCAAAGGTGGGTAAGAGAATATCAGCTCAAGTTTAAGGCAACATTCAATGGAGTAAATTATAGGTGTATGGCTGACTTATTGTTAGTTGACCATGAAAACAAGATAGTTTACCCTATTGATTTGAAGACAAGTTCACATGCTGAGTGGGACTTCTTTGAGTCCTTTGTTCAGTGGAGGTATGACATTCAAGCAAGACTTTATTGGAGAATTATCAGGGATAACATGGTTAGAGACCCTGTTTATAAGGACTACGAGTTGGCAGACTATAGGTTCATAGTGGTCAACAAGAAGACTTTGACTCCTCTTGTTTGGAAGTTTGAAGATACCAAAAAGATTGGCACATTAACTTACGGAAAAAGACAACAGATTGAACTCCAAGACCCATTTGACTTGGGGAAAGAGCTCAATACATACCTCTCTTTAAGACCAGAAGTGCCTGCTGGAATAGAAATTGTAGAGAGTAACAGTATTACTTCGTGGTTAAATACTATAAACTAATGGAAGTTATTAAAAGAGACGGAAGAAAGGAACCTTTCAATGTTGAGAAGATTATCAATGCTGCAAAGAAGGCATACTTAGCATCTGAGTTGGAAATGTCAGAGAAGGTTGAGAATGCTCTTAGAACTCTATTTACAGTAGGAGATACTATTGACATTGAAGAGATTCAAGACAAGGTTGAGGAAGTCCTTATGCAGGATAATCCTGTTGTGGCTAAGTCCTTTATCCTCTATAGGTACAAGCATAAGAGGAATAGGGATTTTGTCAATGAAAAGATGGCTTTCATCCAGAAGTACAAGAAATCTGGAAATACTGCTGATGCTACTATTGATGATAACAGTAATGTAGCCAGCAAAAACATCGGCATACTGAATAATGAAATTCACAAATCCGACAATATTGACATCAATAGGGGAATGGTAATGAGGAAACTCAAGGAACTATATCCTGACTTTGATGCCAAGACCTATATTCGAGACTTAGAACACCACATTATATATAAACATGACGAATCAAGCTTTGCTGGTGCAATTGCTCCTTATTGCTGTTCTATCAGTATGTACCCTTTCCTTAATGAGGGTATTAAAGACTTGGGCGGGTTATCTGCCAGCCCCAAGAATCTTGATAGTTTCTGCGGTATGTATATCAATCTCATCTTTGCTATTGCTTCTCAGTTCGCTGGAGCAGTAGCTACATCTGAGTTCTTGGTTTACTTTGACTACTTTGCAAGGAAGGAATGGGGTGAGGAGTATTACCTCAATCCTGATGTGAAGATAACAGACCATAGTATCAGGGAGAAGACAATAAGAAAGCAGATACATCAATATTTCCAGCAAGTAATATATAGTATCAATCAACCTGCTGCTGCTAGAGGTATGCAGGCAGCTTTTGTAAACTTCTCCTACTTTGATAAGCCCTTCTTTGATGGTATGTTTGGCATATTCTATTTCCCTGATGGTACACAACCACATTGGGAATCTGTCAAATGGCTTCAGAAGGAGTTTATGCAATGGTTTAATCAGGAAAGACTCAAGACTATCATTACTTTTCCCGTGGAATCAGTAACCTTACTATACAAAGATGGAAAGTTTGAAGATGAAGAAATGGCAAGGTTTGTTGCTGAGGAGTATGCTAGAGGACATAGTTTCTTTACTTACATCAGCGATAGTGTAGATAGCTTGTCAAGTTGTTGCTTTACAAAAGATACGAAGGTATTATGGAAATCTTCAACTAGTGGAGTTCAACTTACGACTTTAGAAGAACTTCATAATACCCTTTGGGAACTTAAGAAAAATCTTAGAATATTCCATAATGGAAGTTGGATAAAAGGAAAGAGTATTAAATTACCAATAGAAGGAAGAAAAATTTATAAAGTTACAACTTATAATAATAAAGAATATTTTATGTCAGATAATCATATAAATGTTACTTTGAATGGAGAAAAAACTACAGATAAATTAACAACAGAAGATTATTTGATGTTTAATACCCAAGTCTTAAATGAAGTTAAAGAAAACGATGAGCATCTAACTTATGAGATGGGTTTTACTGTCGGAGCTTTCTTAGGAGATGGAAGTTTTGGTCCAGAAATAAAGGGAGAAATATACGAGGTCAATTTTTCTCAGAATAAAAATAAATATACTGATTGTATTTATAATGTAAATAAATGTGCAAACCAGTTAGGTATAGAAGCAGAAGCAAAAATTAGTGCCATACACAATAATGTATATCCAATTAGAATTTCCTCAAAAGAATTAGTTAAATTTATCTGTAGGTGGACGAATTGGGAAAGAGGAGTTCATGCAGAATCAAAGAGATTGAATCTTGATTGTTTATTACAGTCCACTAGTTTTAGAAAAGGTATTCTAGCTGGATGGTATAATACAGACGGTGGCAATTCTAATAGATGCTATACTACATCTCCTGGATTAGCAGAAGATATGGAGGCTCTTATAACGTCCCTTGGATTGTGCTCTATTATAAATGTCTCCGACAGAACTGATGAACCTATAGTCATTAGAGGTGAGGCATTTAAAAGAAATTATCCTTTATATTGTATCAGGTGGTATGAACCTTCTAATCATAGAAAAAATAAAGATAAAGAAAATTCTTGGGTAAAGAAAAATAACAGTATGTATTTTAAAATAAAATCAATAGAATCAGTTAAGTATAGTGAGGATATATACTGCATAGAGTGCGAGAATGAAAATGAGCCTTATTTCACATTACCTTCTGGACTAATTACACATAATTGTAGATTGAAAAACAAAATACAGACACATGAGTTTAACTTTACCAATGGC
>JGI24502J29692_10026527_pt1 | contig 10968 bp, 8 predicted proteins | sample BioPla3RNA1_FD_29692 | JGI IMG/M metagenome (IMG submission 29692)
GGCTTTTAAGAGGAATCATGCTGGAAATAAAAAACCTCACCAAGAGGTATAGAAACGCTAGCGTTAACGCTGTTGAAGATTTAAATTTGAAACTAAACGAGGGCGAGATATTTGGATTTCTGGGAATGAACGGTGCAGGCAAGTCCACAACGATAAAGTGTTTAACGGGGATATATCCGTTCGACAAAGGACAAATCACCATATGCGGCAAGGATATAGTCAAAGACAATATACAAGCCAAGCTCAATATAGGATATGTTCCCGACAACCATTCGGTTTATGAAAAGTTCACGGGAAAGGAATATGTCAACTATATCTCGGACCTATACAAAATAAGCGTAAGCGACAGAAAGGAAAGACTGGAAAAATACGCCAAGATGTTCAGATTAAGTGAACATTTAGACAAGCAGATAAAGTCATACTCCCACGGGATGAAACAAAAAATCTGCATTATCGCGGCGCTTATTCACCAGCCGCCCCTATGGGTGCTTGACGAACCCATGATGGGGCTTGACCCACAGTCCACCGTTCAGATAGTAAGGCAGATGAGAGAGCACTGCCAAAAAGGCAATACGGTATTCTTTTCATCGCATAATCTGGATATGGTGGCGAAAATCTGCGACAGGGCGGCGATTATCGAAAAAGGCAAGTTACATACGATCATAGATCTTCATCAGAAGGGCAACAAGGAAACGCTAGAGGAGACTTTTCTAAAGATTACGGCTTTTGAGGAAGATTATGAATAATATAGTTACTTTGCTGAAAATGGAATTCTTGAACCGTTTTGAGAAGATTTCCATTAAAGGCGTCAAACCCGTATTAAAAATCCTCATCACGCTTGCCATAAGTGCGATGTTTTTTTGGCTTATATTAAAAGGTTCGGGATATTTCTTTAGAATGTTCAACAAAGCTGGCTTGGCGTATGAGGCGCTGGTCATATATTTTACGGGCGCTTTCTTATTCTTATTGATAACCAATATCAGCTCTACTATTAAAGTGCTTTACTTCAAGGGCGACAACGAAATCTTAATGAGATTTCCCGTTAGCGGTTGGGAAGTCTTTTGGGCAAAGACAATATTCTTATTAATTATCCAAGTGGCTTTGACATCGCTTGTATCCATTCCTTTATTGATAGCGTACGGTCAGCAAGTTAATGTGACGGCTTCATTTTATGTGTCCATACCCGCAGTCATCCTATTTCTTGTCTTTATTCCCTTTTTCTTATCCAATGTTTTGGCGATACCTTTTATGCATATAAGTAATAAGATAAGACATCATTATAGTTTCATTATTTTGGCTTTGACAATTGTGGTGACTTGCATATTTTTGATTTATACCTTGATATTCGAACGAATAATAGTATATATAAGAGACCAAGAATTGTTTTCGGTATTTGAGGACAAGACAATACTTATCATAAGCCAAGCTATCAAGTACTTAATTCCCACAAAATACTTTGCGGGCATTATGCTTGGAGAATTTGATGTAACAAGGGTTATTAACCGCGAGACCATGGTCGTTACGGTGGGCTCTACCAGAACGATGTCTTATTTGGTCTTGGCGATTATCCTTGAATTATCCGTTATTGGGTCGTATCTTGTGATAAAAAAGCTATACAGAAAGACTTTGCTCTCCAATATTGAAGCTGAGGGCAGTGCTTTCAAAAAACATACGAAAATCAAAAGAAGAAGCGAATTTTCCACCTTGATTTATAAAGAATTCATTCAGGTGTTTCGTTCGATAAACTATTCTTTCCAATATTTTGTGTTGGCGTGCTCCATGCCGATTATGGCATATTTTTGCAATCGCATAGCTTTGAGTATAGGCATGGACAATATCGGGAACAAGATTATACCCGGTCTCACTCTTATGGTAATGCTGATTTTTAATACCATTATCGTATCCTTTTCAGCCACATCCACCACAAGAGAGGGCTCAAAATTCTATCATACCAAGGTTATGCCCGTACCTATCCATAAACAGCTATTTGTAAAGTTTGTTATGTACGCCTTGGTTTCTTTTTTGGCGAACACTATTACGATAGCGATTATTATTTTGACCAAGCAGATGTCCACCGACGACAGTTTTGTCTTTATGAAGCCTTTGGCGATATATTTAATTTCAATAATGATATCCAGCGGTTTGACACTTATCGCCATGAAGATGGATATAATAAAACCAAAGATAGCATTAAGCGGCGACGGCGAGTTGACAGACAGCAATTCCAATACTACGACCATAGTGCTGATTGGTTTTATTTTATCTTTATTATTTGGGGTGGCGGGAATGCTTATACCGTATTTATTAGGCGTGGAGTTTGAGATTATGTTCTATGCGCTTGCTCTCTTCGCTTTGACATTCCTTGTCTTTTCTTTGCTATTTTATTTTATAAGACTAAAAGCTGCCTATAACAAGATTACATAAAGGTGAAGGCATGAAAAAATTTCTTATAGCGATTATATTTCTTATACCTATTATAGTATTTGTCGCCATTCAAGGGACGAGTTCTGTTATTCAAGCGTGGGCTCCGCCCGTTAACGCCGAAAGAATAGAGATAAGGGACGAATTCAATAAAAATATTGGCAATGGAAAATTGGTCATGCCCAGATATGCCTATGACGGCAGCGACGGCGTAGCTTATATTTATATAAATGTTTATCCCTCTATCGCGTTCTCTGATGAAATTCAGTATACGGTATCTGAAGAAGAGAATTATAGAGGCGAATGCGTTATGGAGAAAGTGGACAACTCAAAATATAAGATAACCGCAAAAAAGAGCGGGGATGTACTGTTGAGAATTTTTTCAGCCACAAACGACAACGCCTATAAGATGCTCAATGTGTATATCACCAGCGAATACATAAATAACCTATCAATCTATTCACAGAATCAGGAAGGCTCTCAAAAACATGAAGAGGGAGCGGAGCTGGTCTTTGAGTATGATATGAAGCTTTATGCGTTTGCAAACCCTATCGAGGCGATAGGGGAGAATGTAATATTTTGGAAGACAGAGAATGAGGATATCGCATTAGTGGACGCCAATGGCAAAATCACGCCTATGGGAGTGGGAAGGGCAAAGATTACCGCCACTGTAAAAGACAAGACCAATACCGAACACTTTACTTTTGTGTTTGTAAACATATATGACAATGTCATATTTAAGAGACTACAAGTCTATCTGAAGCGTGATTTCTTTGAAAAACTTGACGAATGGGAAAAAGAAGAGTATATATTCAAAAATTTAGTTGTGGAAAACAAAGAAAGACCCATAGAATATGCGGATGTCGAGCTTGTTGAAAACGACAAGGACACTTATATTTATCAGGTGCGGGGCAGCCAAATCGTCATCGAGCTTATAGACCAAGACGAACTGATAATCACAAGTGAGTATTTGAGCGATATATATTTAGAAAACGGCGGCTATACCTTGATTGTCAATTACAAGGACTTTAATGCCAAGTTCTCCAACAACATCGCATACTATGTTTCGGACAACAAAATATTGGAGATAAGAAACGGTCTTATTATTCCCAAAGCCAAGGGCGTATGCCATGTTTATGCCAAGGATATAGTGACCCAAAAGAAAACAAACAGCCTAAAGCTTGAAGTAAAAGAAAGACCCCTATCATTCCAGCTCAATTACACCAATATGGATAACCAAAAAGGCATAAAGCAGCAGAGGGTGTGGGCGCTGAATTGGCTGGACGGCGATAAGCTCAAAAATACCTATAATCTTGGAATAGACCAGGCCACATTATATCCTAAATCTGCGAACATGGAGCTGGTTTGGCAGGTTGACGATACTAATTTAGCCCAAATAGACCAAAAGGGCAATATTACATTCAAGCCCGAGAGCGTTGGGAAAATGGTCACCGTTACGGCGACGGTGCTTGTACATAACATACTTACAGAAATGCAAAGATGCTATACTTTTGAAATGGTATCAGACCCCAATGCCGTCAATGTGTATTCAAAAGACCAGTTCATAAAGGCGGTCGGAAAAGGCAATCTGGACATGGCGGCGGTATTGCAAAGCGATTTAGAGATGCAAAAGGAAAAATTGGAAATAACAAACAGCATATACGGAAACGGCTATATGATTAAATTTGCTTATGACGAAAACAGCGGACAAAACGATAAGGCTTTGGCTGTTTACGGAAGGGATCTAAGCGAAAAGACAACCTCTCTGATATTTGAGAATTTTACCATACAGTGTTCGGACGAGTTCAAAAACGGTCAAGACAAGGGCAATACCATATTTATTGAGGATGTCCCGATTCCCGTTATAGTTAGGAACATTATCGCAAGATACGCTTGGAACGCAATACATTTGGTGGATGACAAGGATGTGACGGTGGTGGGAAGCATTTTGGGCAATACCGGCTTTGCGGCGATATATTTTGGATACAGCTATTATTTTGAAGACCGTCCCAAGGACAATATCACACTAAAGAATATTGTATTCAGGGAGACAGGTTGCGCCTCGCTGATTACCGTGCCAAGATCTATCAAAACCGATATTAGTGATGTCAATTATATGCCTAATATTATTATCAAAGGCTTTATAGACAGCTATAACTGGAAGAACTTGGAAGAGATAGATAAGATGTTCAGGGCTTTTGACGCCTCTATGTTCGGAGACCTTGCCAAAATAAAGACGGTTATTGACAACTTGATGAGCGAGCTTTTGACAAACATCTTAAAAGACGAACAAAACAGCAAGATTATATACATTGATGAGAATGAAGAATTATGGATAAGCATGAATATGTTCACTTTGGGAATTAATCCATATATAGACAGCGACAGTTTTATTTTGGAAAATAAGGATATTTTTGAGCTTACGCCCGTATATCTGCCTTCTTATGTGATAAACACTCTTAAGTTTTTCGGCTCTAAATACGAGCTGAGAAATCCTTGCTATTTTCTGATTTACAAGTTTGACAAGGAAAATGGGCCGGCAATAAAGCCTAACGACGCTTGTCCTGAAAACGAGGAACTGTTCAGTCGCCTTAGGGGCTAATAAAAAAAAACTATTTATTGGAGGTTATTATGGCAGTAAGAAAAGGATGCTGCAGCGGCGGCTGTTTAGTAAAGATACTAATAACAGTAATAATTATAGCGGTGATTATTGGGGGAGCGCTCTGGTGGGTTTCCGTTCAAACTCCCGCAAAGTTGGGTTTTGCGGATACTGAAATAGGCGGAACCACATTGAGGCAAATGGGGCTTGCCGAGGTGAGAATTATCGACTTGATAAGGATTATCAGAAACCTATTGAAGCCCGACGAAAGCAAGATTGTCACAAATCCGTACGACCCTGAAAAAGACAAGCTTGCGGCGGACAATAAATTAAAAGACACCAGCATTCCCCTTGACGGAGAAGATCCCGATTATCTTCACCTGCTGGGAGAAGAGCCCTTGACCACGACGACGCCCATGCTCTTGGAGCTTGCGGATACCGAAATAGCGTATATCATGGACGCTATAATCAATTCATCTGCCGAAGCAGACGAGGACCTGCAAGTGATTAGGGATTTGAACGCCGCTTTGGTACAAGTTGAGATAACAAAGGGTTCCACAACCACATTGGGAATGATGATGGCGATTGATATCTCTTCAATAAAAAATGATATACCTATGGGAGGGGGCTTGCTCCCCGATAGGATATACCTCAACAGCGTGAATAAGCTGCAAGCCGCCAACGACGGAATCATTTCCACCCAATCTCAAGGCATTGAGATTAACGGCATGAAAGACGAAACCGCCAAGGCTGTTATCAACGCTTTGTTCAATGCGATAGTAAAGGAAGAGAATGTATCTGAAGAAGACCCCATAAAGTTCTTTAACGACGCTTTCGGTGCGGTGTTTAAGAGAGTAATCAACAACATAGGCTTGGTGGGGGATGCTGAACTTGACAGCAATGACGAAGTCATAGAGTCCACCATAACATACGGCAACCAAGGTATAGAGGAGCATATTATTAAGGTTATTACAAGGGAAAGCATATGATTGTAGGCATAATAATAGCCATGTCCGAAGAGCTCAAGCCATATGAAAAACATATCAAAAGCATTGATATTCATTATGGCAAGCAATTTCATAAAGGCAAGATTGGCGAAAATGAAATAGTTATCTGCCTTTCGGGCGTAGGCAAGGTCAATGCAGCTTTCGCCACGGCGGTCATGGTTGATAAGTATAAGCCCTCCCTTATCATAAACACTGGGGTATCGGGGGGCTTAGGGCAAAAAAAACCTATGGATATAGTCGTTGCGGACAAGGTCGCTCAGCACGATGTGGACACCTCTCCCCTTGGAGACCCAAAGGGATTTGTCAGCGGCGTGGACAGAATATACTTTGAGACCTCAAAGACCTATACCCAAAAAATATACAAGTATCTTGAAAACGCCTCTCTTGGGGTTATGGTCTGTGGAGACCAGTTTATTGCGGACAAAAAAAAGGCAAGTGAAATAGTTAAGACTTTCGGGGCGATAGCATGCGATATGGAAAGCGGAGCGATAGCTCAGGTGGCGCATATGACGGATACAGAACTGGTTTTGATAAGAGGCATTGCGGACAGTGCCGATGACAAAGCGCCCGTTGATTTTAAGAAATTGGTCAGCGAAGTAAGTCTTAAAACTTATAATGCTGTAAAAAAAGTTATTGAAAGACTTTAATTATACAAAATATACTTAAGAGATCATATAGGACGAAAAATGAAAATAAAAAACATAATAACCAGATACAGCTTATTCTTTTCCCTGCTGCTTGACGCAGGCATGGGGGTTTTGGCGTTTGTTGCGGCGTATTGGACGAACAGAACACTTTTATTGTTCGCCCAAGAACCCAGCCTGAAGGTTATGTGGATTTATTTTGCTATCTGCATAGTCATCACGATTATGTGGGTATATATCTTGAAAGGGTACAAGACCGAATGGCGGTACGCAGGGATAACCGAGCTGTTCAATATCATTATCGCGTTTGTGGCATCGGGAATAATGGCGATACTCATTAGGCTTATTCCCTTTTTCTCCAAGAAAGTATTTTTCGCCACAATAGTGCTTTTCTATTACTATTATTTTTGTTTCATCATGCTTTTAAGGCTGTCCGCAAGATTTTATCTGGTATTGAAAAAGCGCTTTAGGGTGCTGGGAAGCAATAATGAAAACATAATTATATATGGCGCGGGATATACGGGCGCAGCTCTTGTGAAAAGGCTCTTAGACAAGCCCGAAGAGGGCTACGACCCTGTGGCGATTATCGACGACGACCCCAAAAAAACACAAGAAATTTGTCAGCGACATACCCATAATAGGCGGCAGGGACTGTTTGAACTATGCCATTAGAAAATATAAGGCTACTACTATTGCCATAGCCATATCCAAAATAACAAGAGACGAACTGATTTCAATTTATACTTATATCAAAAAGTTCAATATAAAAATAAAGGTCGCAAGCAATATGAGCGGTGCGGACGCGGTATTGAAAACCGATGTCATAAGCTTAAAGAACTTGAGGATAGAGGACCTTCTGCACCGAAAAGAGCATAAGATAGACAGAGACCTTTTGGATGAATTCATAAAAGACAAGGTGATTATGGTCACTGGCGGGGCGGGCTCTATTGGAAGCGAGATTTGCCGCCAGGCGCTCTATTATCATTGCAAACATCTGATAATCTACGATCACCATGAATACGGCATGTTTAAGATAAACGAAGAGCTTAAAAAAACATACACAAGCGAAATATATTCCATGGAGATAGGTTCGGTCAGAGACAAGGATAAGGTGAAAAAAGTCATTGAGCGTTACAAGCCCAATGTGGTCTTTCACGCCGCTGCCTATAAGCATGTGCCTATGATGGAAATAAGTTCGGACGAGGCGGTGAAGAACAATGTCATAGGCACTGAGAATGTCATAAATGAATGTATAGCGAACGGCGTTAAGAAATTTATTTTGGTATCTACGGACAAGGCGATAAACCCGGCGAATATCATGGGAGCCACCAAGCGTATCGCTGAATTGGTGCTGCAATGCAAAGCTGGGACATCGTCCACACAGCTTGCCGCCGTTAGATTTGGGAATGTGTTGGGTTCAAGCGGCAGCGTCATCCCCACCTTTATGAATCAAATAAACAATAGAGAGCCCGTAACGGTGACACATCCCGAGATGAAAAGGTACTTTATGACCATACCCGAGGCGGTCAAGCTGGTTATTCAGGCGGGCGCATTAGCCGAGGGCGGAGAAGTGTTTGTGCTGGATATGGGCGAGCCCGTATATATAAAGGATTTGGCAATAGACCTTATTAGGGCAAGCGGACTTATTCCCGAAAAAGATATCAAGATAGAATATACGGGATTAAGACCGGGTGAGAAGCTTTTTGAAGAGCTTCAATATTCGGACGAGGATGTGGACAAGACCCGCCACAGCGGCATTTTTGTCTGCAAGCTGGGCAAAGTAGACTGTGAAAAGTTTGAGAAAGATTTGCAAGAACTCAAAGAATACACTGCGAAAAACGACAAAATTGCGGTGGAAAAGAAGATTTTTGAAATCGTGCCAAGTTTATATAGAGAAAAAAACAACATAGCGAAATAGGGAGGGTTATGAGGCATTTTGGGACTGATGGCATAAGAGCCATTGCGGATGTTTTTACAGAGGATTATTTAAGAAGAATTGTGCTTGCGGCAATGGAAGTAAATCCCAAAGCCAAATTCATAATAGCAAGGGACACAAGAAAAAGCGGTTTGGATATAGAAAGAACGCTTTCCCAAACAATTTCAGCTTGCGGGAACAAAGCCGTCGTATTAGCAATCACTTCCACGCCAACTTTGGCTTTTTTTGACAAAAGAGCTCAAGGGCGACTTCGGCATTATGATTTCAGCAAGCCACAATCCGCCCGAATACAACGGCATTAAGTTCTTTTCCTCTACGGGCGAAAAGATAAGCGATGAGATTGAACAGAAAATAGACTCCTTGATAGATAATTCTTTTGAAGAAAAAAAGACCCAGCATGAACAAATTGACTACTATTATGGCGATGATGACTATATAAATTATCTTATCAAGACCTTAACCCCCGATATTAAAGGAATGAAAGTCTGCCTTGACTGTGCGAACGGTGCCACGGCGACTATTGCACCCATGCTATTTGCAAAGCTCAAAGCCGATGTCACCGCCTTTAATGTCAATACGGACGGCAAGGATATAAACATGGGCTGTGGTGCTACCCACCCTGAATACCTTGTCCAAAAGATGAAAGAAAAAGACTATGACATAGGTTTTTCTTATGACGGAGACGGGGACAGGCTCATGTGTGTTCAGAATGGAAGAATCTTTAACGGCGACCACCTGATGTATGTCCATGCCAAGGTTATGAAAGAAAAAGGAATATTGAATAATAACACTGTTATAGGCACCGTTATGAGCAATATGGGAACACAAAGGGCGTTTGAAAGGAACGGAATCAGGCTGTTAAGAACTGCGGTGGGCGACAAGCATGTTTATAGAGAAATGAAAAATAACGGCTATAACTTAGGGGCGGAGGAATGCGGACACATAATCTTCAGTAACTATATGAAGACAGGCGACGGGGTACTGGCAAGCCTTCTTACGGCGATGCTGGCAAGGGATTATGATTTAAGCACCTTGGACGATATAAAAGAATACCCCAAAGCTATCGAATCATATATGTGCGATAAAGAAACTATGGAAAGATACAGAGACGACAAGGAGATACAAGAGTATTTGAGGGAGCTCAAATTCGAAGGTAGGACGGTGGTTCGTCCCAGCGGGACTGAGCCCAAAATAAGAATACTGGTGGAAGCCGCCGACAGAGAAGCCGCCGAGAATAAGGCGAAAGAAATCAAAGAATTTTTGCGTAGGAGGCTTGGATGATTGATATTTATGTAATGGATGAAGATAGATTCGAAAAAGTGGATATTTTGGGCAAGACGCCCAAGGAACTATTGACAGATAACTTAAAAGACAACTACAAAACCGTCAAAAGCATAGATGAAATCGAAGAGAAAAGTGAATATACCGCACTTTTATATCAAGACACTCCCCTTGTGGACATGGATTTTTTATATGAGCTTTGCCAAAAAGGGGAGGGCTTCAGGCTTGGCGACGGTTTTATAAAAAGAAAAGGATACAAAGGCAAGCTCAAAAGCATTGACGACATCAGAGCCATACAGATAAAAAAACTTTGCGATATTGGACCGATATTTAATTTTCTGAGAGAAAAGGTTAAGGAATACTATAAAGATAAGGATATCTTGTTTTACGATATAGACTCATGCTATATCGATTTGACCGTGGAGATAGGAGAGGGTACGATAGTGCACCCTATGGTCACCTTAAAAGGTAAGACCAAGATTGGCAAGAATTGCGTTTTATTTTCACAAAACGAAATTATAGATACTATTGTAGGAAACTGCGTGGATATCAGAAGCTCTTATTCATTGGATGCGGAGATTGGCGACTATACGACGGTCGGACCTTTTGCATGTTTAAGAAAAGGTGCTAAGATAGGGGCTTATTGCAGGGTGGGGGATTTTGTAGAGATAAAGAATTCCATAATCGGCGACAATACAAAAATGGCTCACCTTGCCTATGTGGGAGACTCCACAGTGGGGAACAATACCAATGTGGGATGCGGCGCAGTCTTTGCTAACTATAACGGAAAAATAAAACAAAGATGTACGGTAGGCAGCAATGTCTTTATCGGTGCGAACAGCAATTTGGTTGCGCCCGTCGTTGTCAATGACGGAGCTTATATCGCCGCAGGCAGTACAGTCACCCACGATGTCCCGGGAGGAAATCTCTGCATTGCCCGCTCAAGACAAGTATTAAAAGACAACTGGGAAAGGAAATAGTTCCGCTTCCTTTTCTGTACCGCTTCCGTTTCGGAAGCGGTACATAACACGCACTAACACAAGCTCTTAATAGGTTTTGGGTTTATTATATAGGTTGGAT
>JGI24502J29692_10001579_pt1 | contig 10927 bp, 6 predicted proteins | sample BioPla3RNA1_FD_29692 | JGI IMG/M metagenome (IMG submission 29692)
TTAAAAAAAAGAAAGGAGAGAGTCATTGTGAATTTAAAAAAGATTTTAAGTTCGATAGCGCTCGTATTTATGGTCTTTGTGCTAGTTGCTTGTAAGCCAAAAGCAAGCGCACCAAAGATTTTTGGAGCAGACGACATAACCATTCCGCGTTTTTCGACCTTTGATCCTGGAGCTAATGTAACTGCTGAGGATTACAAAGGTAATGATTTAACAGAAAAAATCGTTATCACAGGGGAAGTCGACACCGAAATTCCAGACACATATGAACTGTTATATTCAGTTGAAGATGATGGTGGTTTGAAAACTGAAGTAAAACGCAAAATAACGGTAACCCCTGAAGATGAATCAGGTTACGTTTATGCGAATTATTTGCAGGGTGTAAACTATAGTTATTTGCCTGCATCGGAAAAAGGAAAATTATTTGCTGCAGCAGAGAATTATTTGATTGAAAATGTACTTGCCGGGGTTCCATTATACAACAACGCAAGCAAAGTAATTTTCTCGGACAGAGTATCATTATTTTCTGAAGAATATAATGGTGTTTTGGGCTTTGGTATTGCGTTTTCTGAATTAACAAAAGATGATTCGCATGTTTTAATGTACGGTGATACATATGGAAATCCTGGCGAATATACTTGGAGATCTACATTCTCAAATGATCCCCAAGGATTTAACTCCTGGATTTCTGACGATGCAGTAACAAGTGATTTCGTGGATATGTTCACTGGTGCATTATATGATTTCGTATTTGATGAGACAAAAACAGGCTATCAAATTGTACCCTCGCTTGCAAAAGAAGAACCAATTCCGGTAGATCCACAGATAATCAACGGTAAGACTTACGCTTCTATTTGGAAAATACCCATTAGAGATGATTTGAAATGGAAATACCATCCGGATACTGACACAAGTTCTTTCCCGGAAGGGCACGAAATATTAGATGCTAATGACTGGATTTGGACTTGGAAACTTGCTTTAAAGGAAAGTTGGTTTAGAGCAAGAACTGGTGGTGGAGACTTCATCAGTAAGGGTATCAAAGGCGCAAAAGCTTATCTTGAAAACCCGACAGAGGATAACTGGGCAAATGTAGGTTTGAAAGTTGTTGATGGCAATACACTTCAAATTGAATATAATGAACCTATTGACACCTTCACTTTCAAATATGGATTTGCTGGCGCAATTCTTCCTGCACTTAATCAACATGTATATGAACAAGCTGGTGAAAATTATGGTACGTCTCCAACAACCGTTGCATCCAGTGGCGTTTATTATCTAGATACATATACAAATGGACAATTAGTGCTATTTAAGAAGAATGAACTTCATCCTGATAAAGAAAACTATCATTACACAGGTTACCAATATAGGTTTGTCGAAGGTTCGGACAATATTTTTGCAGAGTTCGAAGCTGGCAGATTAGAAAGCGCAAGCATTCCAACTGCGAGAGTAGATGATTTCAAGAATGATGAACGTGTTAAGGTTTCACCTGCAGCAGCAACCACAAGGTTAAATATTAATGCCTTTGGTACACCTGAAAAACGTGCTGAATTCATGAAGAATAATCCGTCAGTTGGTATCGATGAGTCATATGAGCTAGAACCAATCTTAATGTATAAAGAAATGCGCCAAGCTTTGTATTATGGCTTGAATAGAGAGCATGCAGCAACTGAAGTTGCTAAAATTTTTGTACCTCAACACACATATTTTGCTGCAACTTATTTCTTAGATGGTGAATCCGGATTATCAGTTCGCGGAACACCCGAAGGAATGGATACATTTAATCGTTTTGCTGGTTCATCCCATGGCTATGTTCCAGACGCAGCTAAAGACCTGTTTAAAGATGCAGTCGCCAATGCTATTGCTGATGGTTATTATCAGAAAGGAACTGCTGATAACTACACAGTAATTGAATTCAGCTTAATTTATGCATCTTCTGGTAGCACGGCATTGCAAGCATATGTTCAATATATGGTTGAAGAATATGAAAGAATTCTGGTTGATGATGTCAATTATGTTAAAGTTGAATTTGACTTTCAAGATGTACCTTTCCCAAACAACTACTATGATTACGCTATGCCAGCTACCGCTGACCTTGTAATTGGTGGTATTCAAGGATCGTTATTAGACGCGCCAGGATTCTTAGATGTATTCTGTGATGACAACCGCGGTGGATTTACACTTAACTGGGGTATTGATACATCTACTGCAAACATCAAAGTTCAATATGTGAACTTAGACGGTGTCGAAGTTAAAGAATACTGGAGCTTTAATGCGATTGTTAATGCACTTTCAAGAAAGACATACGTTAAAGAAGGCCGTGAGCAAAAAGACTGGAGCAACCTTGAAGACTTAATTAATGCATATCAAGATATGGAAAACGACTTGGTTGAATCTATTTCTGATGGAAGCCAAGCTTTAGCGGAAACTCTGATGAAAACTACATTTGCTGAATTGATTGAAGAGGAAGGTTACTCTGAAGTCGTTGCTAAATTAGTAGTTACTGAGAGTGGAAAGGAAGTCTTATATGTCGTTGGCAAAGAAGGCAATAACTGGAAGCTTGTAGATAAATTCGGTATATATAAGAGTGCAAAAGATGCTATTGAATCGGCATACTCAAGTATGGCTGGAACAGCTATTACTCTGACAGAAGATCCAGAATTGCTTGATACAGATGAAAAACTAGTTGCTAACGAATATATAGCAGAAAACTTTGAATGGACAACGTTACAAGAAGTTGCAGATGAATTTGAAATTCCTCTTGAAGAATTAAGAGTATATGCGACGGTTTATTCATATAGTGGAGGCACAGGCGCTGATGCTGCTGTAGTAAGACAAATCGGTAATTATTTCGTAGTCATTGAATGGCTATAATCTCAAGATTTTTTCCGCAAGATTTTTTCCATCCATAAGTGAAAATTTAGGGGGTCAATAGGTTACCTTAGGCCCCCTAAAACACTTGTTTGGCGCATATGTGATATATTTTTAAATATATATATATTCGCAAAACATTTTTGAATAGAATAGGGTGAAAATTGATATGAAAAAATATGTTCTTCAAAGGGTAATCTGGATTTTTATTATACTGTTTACAACATTAACTATTACGTATGTATTGTTGAAATTAGCCCCAGAATATCCGCCAGGAAAAAATGATGAAAAAGATATTTGGCTAGAAAAACAGGTTGAAGATGGCTATTATATTTCAGAGTATTATGATTTAAATAATCCTGAACATATGGCTTATTTAGATGAAGTAAGGCAAAGAAAAGATTTTAATAAAACAGTTTTCATTGTTAATCCAATCGGGAGCACAAGTACAACGTATAAAGTGTTTTATCGTGTTCCTATCGCAGTTCAATATTTTAGGTGGTTAACCAATGTTATCACCAAATGGGATTGGGGCACATCAACAAAAATTGCTGTTAACAGACCGGCTTTTTCTGTTATTTCTCAGAGGATTCCTTTAACTATGACTCTTAATTTTGCAGGGTTACTTGTTTATCTTCCCTTTGGTTTTGCTTTTGGTATTATTGCTGCTTTGAAAAAAGACAAATTTATTGACAATATCATGCAAGTTTTCATTATGGTCTTTTTATCTATTCCGAGTCTCGTGTTGTTGCTAACACTCATTATCATATTTTCATATAAACTAAACTGGTTGCCTTCATTGTTCCCATTAATCGGAATAGAATCCCCGGAACAGATAGCAAAAGGTTATGTCATACCAGTTCTCGCAATGGCATTACCGTCTATAGCCAGTTTGACCAGACTTTTAAGGGCAGAATTATCAGAAGTATTAACGAGTGAGTTCGTTTTGCTTGCTAAAACAAAAGGATTAACACACCGTCAATCTGTCATAAGGCATGCAATTAGAAATTCTTTGGTACCGATGGTTCCGATTATTATTGGAACATTTGCCAGTTTATTATCGGGTTCCTTTATTATGGAACGTGTTTATGCCATTCCGGGTGTAGGAACCATAACTTTAAATGCGCTTCGACAAAACAATTATGACTATAATGTCTTAATGTCCGCTAATGCTTTTTATGGTATAATTTCCCTAATTGCAGTACTGATTGTTGACCTTTCTTATGGTCTTGTTGATCCGCGAATAAGAATGGGGGCGAGAAAATAATGGAAAAAAGATATTCCAAAGAATATTTTGAACTTGTCCAAGATAAAGAACGGTTGCTAGATAAACCATTAAAGACAAAGCAGTTAACATATTTTCAAGATGCGATGGTTAGATTTTGCAGAAATAAGTATAATGTGATAGCAACCATTATCTTATCCATCATGATTTTGCTTTCCATTTTTGTTCCTATTTTTACAGATGACCGTTTATTCAAACAAACAAATAGTGCTCTAAGCACCTTACCACCTAAAATACCTTTATTGGAACATTTAGGTGTTTTAGACGGAAAAAAACTCTTTACTGATCAACCGATTGATTACTCTACGATTGATCCAGAGACTGGTTTGGGGTATCCAACGGTTGGCTTTGATCCCAAATATATTGATTTTTCCACACTTAAAAACACGGCAATTATCGGGTCAGATAGAAGTTCGCAATTCCGCGGTGGAACAAATGAAATCATCGTTAATCCCGGTAGAACTGCCTATTCTATTCGATCAACCGATTTAATAGCATTTGAAAATGACAGTCAAATTATTATCGACATCAATAGTATTGGTGACGGTGTAGTCAAGCTTTACCTTTCAGAATTTGAGAACGGTACGAATTACCAATTCTGGAATGACTTGATTTATTTAGGTAGTATTAGTGAAGCTGGCGAAACAACTATAAGTCCTTTTGTCAATTATAGTACAAATGTAGAATTAACGAGATATTTAATAATTAAATATGAAGTAAACAGAATCTCTGCCAATGAAGATAATGTATTATCCCTTAATAGTGTCTCAATTAAAACAGGTGAAGAATTGAACACTTATTCTGGATATCCATTGTCTCTATTTAAGCCTTTTATTGTTGTGACAACCGCAGAAAGTGGTCGTTTTACAGGAATGGGAAACGAAATTGTAATCGCACCAAACTGTACTAGTTATGCTGTTGTTTCAAATAGCAAAGTAGTTATTTACGGCGATTCCCAGATAGTATTGAATGTAGATTCGATTGGAAAAGGTGTAGCAAAAATATATTTGGCTGCGACAAATAATGGTGGCGATTATGAGGCTTGGGATGATGAGGAAGATGAACTTTATTTAGTTGATACTACTAATATTGATGGTGAAGTTTCTTTTGTACCGTTCAGATATGGCGGAGAACCTGGTTCTTACTATATTGTGATTGTGTATCAAGCAAGTGAAGTGTCATCCCAGCCAAACACACTGTCTATTAACAATCTGTCTATTATTTCTAGTGATAACACTATAACGTTTGATAATGAAACTTTAGGTGCTTTTATACCATTTGTTATTGATGGTGAATCAGAAGATGGCATTTTCCAAAGAAGAAGCAATGAAATAATTGTTTTTCCAAACCAAGATAATTATTCGATTGTTTCTAGCTCAAAGGTTTCAATTAATAATTTAAGTACTTTAACAATCGATGTTGAGTCACTTAGAAATGGCAGATTATTAGTATATATTTCCGAAAATGAAGTTGAAACAAATCAAAACATATGGAACACTCTACCATTGGTAGGCACGATTACTACTGCTGGCACACATAGTTTAGATCTAAGTGAGATTGATTCGTTAGAAGGTTATTTGGTGCTGCGGCTTGTAGTAGATGAAAAAGATCCATTGGAAGAAAGCAGCGTTGACCTTAATCAAATTAGCATTCTAACGAATGACGAGGAAGTTGTTTTTGGCGAAAATGAACTAGCTAATTTTACACCATTTATTGGATTAAGCTCTGAACGGGGGCGTTATAACAGAAGCAATGCCGTAAGAATTCAAGCAAGTTTTTATTATGATGTTTATGGCGCTCTATTTTCTCCAAAACTCAGAATAATTGGTAAATCAGAATATGATCAAATATTAGCTGAAAATCCAGGCATGGAAGAATCAATCGTGGTTAATCCCGATAATCCTCGCGCTTGGACTTTCGGAGAAGGTTATCCGTTAACTGAAGTCATTAATTATGAGGGTTACACCATAGGCGGTAGAGAATATTATAACTACTTTGTTATGATGGATGGTGCAAGGATAGTTGGATTTGATAAACCTCCTTTTTTCCTTTTTGGCACGGATCCATATGGTCGAGATTTATTTACCCTAATTTGGTTGGGGCTCAGAACCTCCTTATTATTGGGGCTTATGGCTTCACTGGTGAATATTATAATTGGAATTATTTGGGGAGCAATAAGTGCTTATTATGGCGGTCAAGTCGATATTTTAATGGAACGCTTCAAAGATATTTGGGGTTCATTCCCACAAATAACAATGATCGGTATCATATCGGTTCTTATAGGACCGGGATTCTTGGCACTGTTTATATTCTTAATTTATGACGGATGGATAGGTGCTGCATCAATTACAAGAGTTCAGTTTTACCGTTATAAGGGTAGGGAATATGTTCTTGCTGCACGTACACTAGGTGCAAGTGACAGGAGGATTATTTTTAAACACATATTACCAAATGCAATAGGGACTATTGTCACAAGAGTTATATTGAGCATTCCCTCGGTTATATTCTTGGAAATGAATTTATCATATTTAGGCTTTGGTATTGGCAGTGGTCAAACCTTAACTTTAGGGCCAATTGAATTAACCGGGACATCAATAGGTGTTATTCTAAATGAAGGCCAACAACAGATTTTTGCCGGGAACCTATGGTTGATTATTGCCCCGACAGTTGTTGTTTCTATATTGATGATCTCATTTAATATGTTTGGTAATGCGTTAAGAGATGCACTTAATCCACAGTTAAGGGGGAATTAAGATGAAAGAGAAAGTATTGGAAGTAAAAAATTTAACAATCTCATTTAAAACCCCTAATGGTTTGGTAAGGGCAGTTAGAGATGTATCATTTGATTTATATAAAGGCGAGACATTTGCTATTGTTGGTGAGTCTGGGTCTGGCAAAAGTGTTACGAACCGTGCAATAATGGGTATTTTAGCCGGCAATGGTATTATTGAAGGCGGTCAAATCTTATATCAAAACCAAGACTTAACAAAGGTATCTGAAGCAAATTTTCATGAAGTAAGAGGAAAAAAGATTGGAATGATTTTTCAGGATCCTCTTTCAAGCTTAAATCCAACCATGAAAATTGGCAAACAAATTACAGAAGCAATGTTAGTCAATGGTAATCGGATGAAGAATCGCCTTAAAGATTTATATCATATTGAGTATCACAATTATTTAAATATGAAGAAAGCAATCGAAATTGAAAAAGAAAATGTTAGAAATGCAGTAATTAATCTTCGATTTAGTGATACTTTAACAAGAGCAGAAAAACAGGCTAAAATTAAGGAACTGAAAACCAATGCAGCTAAAAATATTGGCCAATTAAAAAAGCAATTACCTGATTTAAAAGCTAAATATTTGGAAGCTAAGAAGCGTGCGGATAAACAGGTAAAACAAGAAAAGATCCAGATTAAAAATGATGAGAATGCATCCTTAAATTCATTATATGAAAGAATTGCTGCATTAAAAATCCAACTAAAGCAAACTTCAAAGACAGATGCTTTCTACAAAAAAAACCTTGATGATATTCGTAAATTGAAAAAAGAAGTCAAGGAAGTAAAAGAACAGTTCAGAAGAAAATTCAAAGTTACAAGAAAAGAAGCATACGAAAAAGCAATCCAAATAATGAAGGAAGTAAATATTCCTGAACCCGAGAAAAGATTCCATCAATACCCATTCCAGTTATCTGGTGGCATGCGACAAAGGGTTGTCATTGCGATTGCTTTAATGGCTAATCCAAAAATTCTTATTTGTGATGAGCCTACAACAGCTCTTGACGTAACTATTCAAGGACAAATTTTGGACCTAATCAAACAAATTAAGAAAGAACGAGATTTGTCCGTCATCTTTATTACGCACGATTTGGGTGTTGTAGCAAACATGGCAGATCGAATTGCTGTTATGTATGCAGGAAAAATTGTTGAATATGGAACCAGCGAAGAAATATTCTACAATCCGAAACATCCGTATACATGGGCATTATTATCTAGTGTACCTGATTTGGAGACCAAAGATAAATTAATCTCCATTCCAGGAACACCACCGGATATGTTGTTTCCGCCTAAAGGCGATGCCTTTGCAGAAAGAAATGAATATGCTTTAAAAATTGATTTTGAAGAGCATCCGCCTTTCTTCAAAGTTTCTGATACACATTATGCTGCGACTTGGTTATTACATGAGTATGCACCTAAAATCGAGAGGCCGAAAATAATTACGGATCGAATTGCGCGTTATAAACATAGAAGTGAAGGTGAGTAATTTGAAAAAGGAAAATCGAGAGGAAATATTAAGGGTTGAGGATTTAAGACAGTATTTCAAAGTAGGTAGCGGTAGAAATAAAACTATTATTAAAGCTGTTGATGATATCTCCTTTTCTATTAATAAAGGCGAAGTTTTCTCTTTGGTAGGCGAGTCCGGTTGTGGTAAAACCACTACCGGACGTGCCATCATTAAATTGTATGAAGCAACAGGTGGCGAAGTATATTTTAATGGTGTCAGAATTATAGCTGATTATAAAAAAGCTAAAAAGGTTCACGCTGAGCTTATGAAAGCTTTTAAAGAAGCCAAAAAAGGCAATCTTTCAGAAAGCGAATTAGAGCAATGGCAAACAAAAATTAATACATCCTTAGAAAATTTACGTTCTACAAGAAGGAACAGACATTTCGAAAGAATAGTCAGTGAAGAAGGGAAAGAAACTTTAAAAAATATTGAAAATGTTGACGAATACAAACTCTTGGTAGAAAAATATCAAGGTCTTGCTGAAAATATCAAAACAATCATCGAAGAATCAAAAAAAGAAGTTGAGTATGCAAGAAACGAGTTAGAAAAAATTAACAAAAGCGACAAAGTGTTATTCAAAGAAAAACAGCGCCAATTAAGAGCTTTTGAAAAGAAGCTAAGAAATGCGGAAAAAGAACTAAAATTAAATCAACTCCGTTTCAAAATGGATGTTAAGTCCTTAAAGCATGATATTAAATATAAAAATAAACTGTTGATGCGGAAAATGCAGATGATTTTCCAAGACCCGATAGCCTCTTTAAATCCAAGAATGACAGTAAAAGAGATTGTTGCAGAAGGCTTGAGAATAAACGGGGTTAAAAACGAACGGGTGATAGAAGAAAGAGTAAATGAAGCGCTGAAAATGGTAAAACTCGTACCAGAACATGCCTCACGCTATCCACATGAATTTAGTGGCGGACAACGTCAAAGAATAGGGATAGCCCGAGCGCTGGTCGTTAACCCTTCTTTTATCATCGCGGATGAACCTATTTCTAATCTTGACGTTTCCATTCGGGCTCAGATTATTAATTTGTTAAATGACTTAAGACAAGAAAAGGGTATCACAATCTTATTTATTGCTCATGATTTATCTGTTGTTAAGTATTTTACCGATCGGCTTGCTGTGATGTACTTTGGTAAAATTGTTGAGATGGGCGATAAAGAAAAAATCTTTAATAACCCATTGCACCCCTATACCAAATCACTTCTTGATTCAATACCGCAACCTGATCCATACTATGAAAGAAAACGCGGGAAAACTCGACGCTATAATCCGAGTTTGGAGCATGATTATAGTAAAGAATTGCCGACATTACGTGAAGTTGAAGAGGGTCATTTTGTGTTTTGTAATCAAGAAGAATTTGAGAAGTATAAAGCTAGCTTGAAATGAAAATTTGGAGATTATTAATTATTACTGTTCTCTTATTTGTTTTATCAACGCTGTTGCATTTAGGTGTATACGGAAGCGAATTTCGCTTAGAAACAATGTCTAATGCAACATTTGTGGTTGGAATTGTAACTTTCTTGCCAACTTTAGTTGCCTTAACAGGGGCACATAAAGTATTTCATGGTATAGGGTACTTTTTCAAATTGCTTTTCAACAAAAACGCTAAGCAGGAATTTCCTACTTATCGGGACTATAAAGAGCATAAATCCGGCAAAGCCAAATCACCATTTTTTAAAGAATTATTAATCGGATCCTTAATTGTATTTGTAGTAGGCATTGCTTTGGCTGTTGTTGTTATGATGCAAACTTAGGTGATTGTATGGATGAAATTAAAAAGATAAATAGATGGTTTTTAATTTATCTATTTTCGTTTGTCGGATGTGTTATAGCATTCATTAGTATCGCAGTCATTTCTTACTTGCTGATCGAAAATGAAGATATTACTTATTTGATTTGGTTTGTTTCAATGGCTCTATTATTGATTGTTAGTGGCATGTTTAGAAATAAAATGGGCGAAATAACCAATTATAGTTACATCCTTAAAATTAGAGAAAATGCCAGTGAGCCAATAAAATTAAACCCAAATTCTTATAATCTTGAAAAAGCTCTTCGAAGCGCTGGTTATCAAAAGAAGATAAACAATAAAGCTTATCATCTATATTATCGTGTTGTAAAAGATAATATAAAACGCATATTCAAGCGGTACATGTTAGAAGTAGTAGTCATATCTAGAATAGGTAAATTCTTTATTGATGAAGTAAATAATGATATTGACGCTTTGCATGCTGAACTTCACAAACAAAGAAAAAAAACTGACAAGTTATTTGTCACTCAGATTAGAGAAGTTTCAGAACTAACCGATGAGGTAAAAGAACAAATCAAAGAAATTGCTTTTGTCAGGTCAGCAAGAGGCATCATTTCAATAATAAACATTGGGATCCATCTGCCTACTAAAACAGCCGTAATGTTGTATACGGATAAATATCGCCCAAGTTTATACTATGAATATCATGTCAATCAAATTAAGGCAATCTTAAAATAAAGCGCCC
>JGI24502J29692_10003593_pt1 | contig 10908 bp, 9 predicted proteins | sample BioPla3RNA1_FD_29692 | JGI IMG/M metagenome (IMG submission 29692)
GTTCTTGAAATGCAAAAAAAACTCGGAGAGCGTTTATTGGCATATGCAAGTGAAAATAGACAGGCAGGATTTTTAACAGAAAGCGAATACCTTTCCATAAAAATCCGTCTAAAAGAAATCGACATTGCACTTGCTACAAGCAAAGAACAAATCGGCTCGCTTCTTTCCGATCTTTCTCGCTATACCGGCATAGCAAACTTAGACATTTCTCAACTTGATTGTAAGCCCTCAAAAATACAATTTTTACCATGGGCACAAAAAGAAGCAGAAGAAAAAAGCATAAAAGGAAATACCGACCTACAAATAGGGCTATTAGCAAGTGAAATACGAAAACAAGAAGCAGAGCTTGCAAAAAAACAAGCTTCAGGGCTTCCTGATATTGGTTTACAAATAGAACTCAGTTATGGAGGTTCGCATTTTCCATTTTTACAAAAGGACTGGTTTGAAAAAAATGATTGGCAGGCTACTATCTCTTTGGGTTTGCAAGGTGTTTTTATAGGAAATAAAGCACTCAAGGCCGATTATATTAAGGCTGTTTCAGAAGCAATTAAAACTGAAAAACAATTACAAGAGGGCAAAGAAATACTGAGCGCACATATTCGAGAAAGCTATTTATCACTTTCGTTATTGGAAACAAAAATTGAATATTACCAACTCAAGCAAGCTGTAAACAATCGTGAATTGCTCGATAAAAAAACACAAATGGAAATGGGTATTATTTCAGAAGCTGACTTTATAGAAACAATGATTTTATCACTTGGCAACTTAGCCGAGGCCTATGCACTTTTAGCTGAACACCAAAGCAAGGTACTCACTGTAGAAATGCTCTTGGGAAAAGAGGCATGGAATCCATAATTTTTTTCTACATATTGACATTTTACCTCCCATTCCCTAGTATTTAGCTACTAAAAAAAGGAAAAAAAAGATACTGAGGCTTAGTGATATTAGGCTTTTTATCTAAACGAGGAGGAATTATGAAAAGAAATATATCTAGAATGCTTTTTCTCGGCATTATTCTTGTGAGCATGAGTGGATTGTTTTTGTCTTGTGCAAACAAAAAAGACGGTAAAATAAAAATTGGAGCCCTACAACTTGTAGAACACGTCGCCCTCGATGCTGCCTACGCAGGTTTTGTCGACGCTCTTGCTGAAGAAGGTTATGTCGATGGAGAGTCAATCAAAATTGACTTTCAAAATGCCCAAGGCGAGCAAGCAAATTGTCAAACCATTGCACAAAAATTTATTAACGACAAAAGCGATCTTATCTTAGCCATTGCAACCCCGGCAGCCCAAGCTGTTGCAAACCTTACAGAGACAATACCTATTCTCATTACCGCGGTTACCGACCCAGAATCAGCAATGCTCGTTAAATCAAATGAAATGCCTGGGACAAATGTTACAGGAACCTCTGACTTAACTCCAGTTGCTGCACAAATTGCCTTGATAAAAAAACTCGTACCTGAAGTAAAAACAATTGGTTTTTTGTACAATTCAAGCGAGCAAAACTCAAAATTCCAAATTGATTTAGCAAAAAAAGAGGCCGATGCGCTCGGTATTTCATATCTCGACGCAACTGTTTCTTCATCAAATGAAATTCAACAAGTAGTACAAAGCCTTGTTGGTAAGGTTGATGCAGTTTACTCACCAACTGACAATATGATAGCTGCAGGTATTCCAACTGTTGCTGGTGTACTGAACCCTGCAAAAATTCCATTCATTGTTGGGGAAGAAGGTATGGTACAAGCAGGTGGTCTTGCAACCTATGGCATAAACTACTACGCACTCGGAAAACAAACGGGAAAGATGGCTGCAGAAATTCTACGTGACGGAAAAAAACCAGCAACTATGCCTATTCAATACTTACAAGGTGGAGATTTTGCTCTAAATGAAGCAAGCGCAAAAGAAATTGGGATTATCATTCCAGAAGAGCTCCTTTTAGAACTAGACAAATAAGGATTTATACATGGGCATTTTTCTTGCGATACAAGGAGCCGCCTCCCAAGGAGTACTTTGGGGGCTTATGACTCTGGGACTTTTTATTACTTATAAAATTTTAAACTTTGCTGATCTCACGGTCGATGGAAGCTTTGCTCTCGGTGGCTCCGTTTCTGCAATTCTCATCACAAGCGGTTTCTCTCCCTACCTCAGCTTAGTCATTGCTTTTTTTGCTGGCTCTCTTGCTGGTCTCGTTACGGGGCTTTTACACACAAAACTAAAAATCCCCGGCATACTTGCAGGAATTCTTACAATGATTGCACTCTACTCGGTAAATATCCGAGTTATGGGACAGGCAAATATACCGCTTCTTGGGCAAGAAACAATGCTCACCCTTACCTCTTCATTTGGTTTAAGTAAAACCCTCGGTTCCCTACTTATAGGAAGTATTTTTTCTGCAATTGTAATTGCAATCTTGTACTGGTTTTTTGGAACAGAACTTGGCAGCGCAATTCGTGCAACCGGAAGTAACGAAAAGATGGTGCAGGCGCTTGGGATTAATACTGAGTCGATGAAAAATATAGGACTCATGCTTTCAAATGCCCTCGTTGCCTTTAGCGGTGCCTTGGTTGCTCAAAGCCAGGGCTACGCAGATGTTGGAATGGGAACTGGAACAATTGTTATAGGACTCGCTTCGATTATCATCGGTGAAGTTATTTTTGGCAAACGCTTTAGCTTTTGGTATAGACTTATGTCGGTTGTCTTTGGCTCTATTTTATATCGCATTATCATTGCAATTGTTTTACAACTCGGTATGAAATCAACTGACCTAAAGCTTTTAACTGCAGTCATAGTTGCTCTTGCCCTCGCCCTTCCCGTTATCAATGCAAAAAGGACTAGACACCAAAAACGTAAAATAAATCGACTTCAGAAAAAATCAGAAACGAATAAAAAAGCGAGTATACAATGATAGCCTTAGATTCTGTACATAAAACCTTCAATGAAGGCACAATTAACGAGCGCAAAGCCTTAATCGATATAAACCTCAAACTAGAAGAAGGCGACTTTGTAAGCGTCATCGGCGGCAATGGTGCGGGAAAATCGACATTATTAAACCTCATCGCAGGAGTCTATGAAGTTGACTCAGGACATATTTATTTTGACGGCATCGATGTTACCGAAGAAAAAGAACATAAAAGAGCAGGCTTTCTCGGCCGCGTCTTCCAGGACCCGATGTTGGGAACTGCTGCAAATATGCAAATCGATGAAAATCTCGCCCTCGCATATCGTCGGGGGAAAAGACGCAGCCTCGCCTGGGGAATTCGTCCAGCAGAAAAAGAGCGCTATAAAAAAGAGCTTGCAATGCTTGACCTTGGCTTAGAAAGCAGGATGACAACAAAGGTTGGTCTACTCTCTGGCGGACAAAGACAGGCGCTTACCCTTCTAATGGCTACGATACAAAAACCCCGCCTCCTCCTCCTCGATGAGCATACCGCAGCGCTTGACCCAAAAACCGCACAAAAGGTTTTAGAGCTAACCGATGAGATAGTGCAAAGAGAAGGACTTACCACCTTTATGGTAACGCACAATATGAAAGATGCAATTCGACATGGTAATCGATTGATAATGATGAGCGCTGGAAAAATCATCTACGATGTAAGGGGTGAAGAAAAAAGAAAACTAGAAGTTGCCGACCTTATGCAGAAGTTTCAAAGCTCAGCACAAGATGCAATCATTAATGACCGCATGCTTCTTTCCTAAAGCTTTTCTTTACATACAGATTTTTCTCTTTATTTATTTCTAAACATAGGATAGTATAAAAGAGTGAAAACTAAAATTGCTTTTTTTGTCTTTGCCCTTATTGTCATTTCTCCGCTTTTATTTTATCTTGCCTACAAAACACAAACAAAGGACGCAAGTTTTGAAGCCTTTAATCAGTACAGGGAGCAAATTCCACTCTATAATGAAAGCCCAGTATTGGTCTATAAAACCGTCGACTTTTATAAATACATTGTATATGGCACAAAGACAGATAATGTCCATAGCGACAAACTCATCGTCTACCTCGTCAAGGGAACTGCAAGCTTTGGCTTCGACCTCTCAAAAATAAAAATCGATACAGAGCGAAGTAATCCTAAAAATGGAAAACTCTATGCAGATTTTAACTCAGAAAGTCTTATGCCTGTCTTTGTTTCTATTTCTATTCCTGAAGCAGGTATACAAGAAGTTGAAAGCATAGAACCAAAACCCTATACCGAAGATGAAGCAAAACAGATAGCAAAAACTCTCGCAATAGTTGGCTCGGGACTTGGCGGTTTTGCAGGCGGCATCGTCGGCTCAACAAGTGCGGGAATGGCTGCCTCGCTTTTAGACGGGGGACTCTTACCAAAGCCCATCACAAAACTAACAGGCGCTTCGATAGGGGCAGGGCTTGCCGCCCTTGCAACAGGCATAACGAGCTATCTTTGTACGAAGAATTTTTTGCTCGACTACGAAGCGACAGGCTACGGTTTTACTGAAGTCCAGCATATCTTACAAGCTTCAAAAGGACTCATTGCCTTGGAACTTTTGGAAGGCGCAAATCTTATTCATACAAAAGAAGATTTATTTCACTGGGAAAATACAAAAAGAGCGGAACAAGAAAAAGCTATTCTAAGGGCAAGCGAGCGATTATTTCAGCGCTTTGGTTGGAAGGAAATACAGCTCAGTTTTCACTACCCAGAAAATAAGGAGAGTACTACGAGTCCTATACAGATGCAAGAAAATGATGTAGGAGATTTTGATAATGAAAAAGAAAACTAAAAAAATGCATCCACTCGTCCAAGGCATTCTAGGAATCCTCCTCTTTTCTCTTGCAGCAGCCAGTATTTTCTTTTTTTTCTTGCAAATTGATTTTCGAAAAATCCCTTTTTGGGGAAAAACGATAGAAAGGTTTTCAAAAACGAGCACTCGTATCATCGATGAAAAAGAAAGTCTTTTTTTACAAAGCGCCTCCTTCAATATAGATTTTCTTTTAAAACTTGAAACAAAAGACGGAGTCTACCTTGCCATTTATCCCTATGAAGTTCTCATGGGCATAGATGGAAATAAAATCCTATTTGAAAAAAATCAAGATACACAAGACTGCTATCTTCCAGTGCCCGAAATACTACAATCCGAAGTTGCAGATACTGACTCTATTTTAGAAATAGTAAACACAATACATAGCTCAGATTTTTCTTACAATACAATAATTAGTCCTATAAAAAAAGCCTTTGAACAAAAAGCAATAGATGAAGCTTTAGAAAATAATTATTTTACAGACTCATTTATTTCTCGCACAAAAAAAAATATAGAAGACCTCTATCCTGAAAAAATCTTTTTTGTAAATGAAAAAGAAATTAGAGAAGCTCTTGAAAATACAATGCAGAGAATCGATGCACATTTTCTCCCTGCAGAATTTAAAATTCAAAAAGATTTTTTTGCCCATTTTGATTCTAATCTTTTTCAAGAAAACAATCAAAAAAACAAAATCGAAAATGAAATTGAAAACGAAAAATACTTTACGCGAGACGATAGCCAAATCGATGCACTTCGTTTTGGCTTGGTAAAAAACTTTGCAAAACTTCCCTCGCTATCCTATGCTACATTTAAAAATAAAAACCTACTAAAACAAGACAAGGTAAAACTCATCGCATCTTGGCTAAACCCTCTCGATAACAATACAAGCAAGACTTTTTTATTTGCCGGAGAAGATGGCTATGAAAAGGCAATCACGCTTTTTCAAGATGGCTCTATATCGTACATAGAACCACGAGGAATGAACATCGATGAAAGAAATGCCTTTTATAGTTTTCCGCTTGCATATCTCGCCATGTCCATCGAGTATAAAATTTTTGGGCAAGATGAGAAAAAAACATTAAACGAGTATGAGCAATTTTCAAGCCTCTATGACCAAGCGCTAGAATATCTAGAAGAAGAAAAATACACTCGCCTCGATTTACAATTGCGACAACTGAAAGAATGGAAGCACAAAGAAGAAGATGCAATTCAACTTTTACAAGCTCTATTTGACGCAGCAGTTTTTTATCAGTACAATCCCGTGCCCATGGAAGCCTATGAGAATTTTAACGCGCTTTTATTTTTACAAGCGCACTTACATCAACTCAGGCATTTTAATAGCCCAGAAAATAGGTCAAAGGCTCTCGAAGAAATGGAAACTATTTCTCGAAATAACCAAGATACCCTTACTATTCAAAGTTTAAAAGCCTTGTTTCTCAAAAATAAAACATTATTAGAGCTGAGCCCAAGTGAAATACAGGGATACGAAAATGATATTATTGAAAGTGGTATAATTATATCAAAAGAATTATTTTCTTCACTCGACGAGAAGGGCAGGAAAAGCTACATATTAAACACCTTTAAGGACCTTACCAAAAATGATGCACAAAGGATGCAGATAGAAGAGGTAAATCATAGGACCTTTTTATTTTTGGATGAAGCCTACGATGAGCTCTATACAAAAAAAAGTAAAAAAATATTTGATATAGCAAAACGCATTGAAACTAAGCTTGAAAATAAAACATCTCTCGTAATCCTTTTTCCCCAGAAAAAAAGCTTTACTACACAATTTCACTGCCTTATCTTTCATAGCGACAGCCTTAGTTTTATCGAAAACATAACAAGCCCTTTTTCCTTTCAAGAAGCAAAAGCATTTCCCTATGAAAAAATTAGCCTTTCGTCAAAAGCATTTTTACTCGGATCAAAGGCTTTTGAAAATGATATTTTATTGGCACTTTTAGAAACCATTCACAATGCCTATTATTTTGACCAGATATATCATATTGAACTAGATAAAAATATCCGCACACAACTTCTCAAAGAAGTAAGGGATGTGATGGATAGGCCGCAGTATTAAAAAAAATTACTACCTTTTCATATTATCCGGCTGTCGTTTTTTGAAAAAGATGGTATCATAAGAAAGGAAAAACTATGTCAAAACTCATTCTTTGCTGCGGAAAAATAGCTTCAGGAAAAACACATTTTTGCTCACAAATAAAAAATAAAAAAAACTATTTTGTATTCAATACTGACGAATGGATGATACACTTTTATGGAGAGAGCCCCGATTGCTCTGTCTTTCATGAACGATTAGAAAAATGTACCGATCTCATGTATACAATAGCATCTGATTTACTTAACAAAGATATAAATGTAGTACTTGATTTTGGTTTTTGGACAGCAAAAGAGAGAAAAAAATGCCTCGATTATTTTGAGAAAATGAACCCAAATTCAAAACGCATTATTCTGTATTTTCCTATAGATGATATAAAACAAAGAAGCTACCTCGATAAAAGACAAAAAAAAATGCCCGAAGCCAGTTTTTATTTTAGTGATGAAAAGCTTTTATTTTTTAATGAAAAATTTGAAACACCTACTGAGAAAGAAGTTATATTGATTGAAGACTTCACTAAAACTTCTATATAAAAACATAAACACTATTTTTTACTCACAAATATCAGAATTACACACCTTTTGTATGCATACTCCCCTTGTTTTCTAATAAAAGTCGGATGAAAATAATAACTAGAAAGAAAAAAGTCAATCTCGAAAGCTGAAGCTTTCTCTTTGACTTTTTTAGGAGGTTTGTTAACCACCTCAACTAAAATAGCGTCGAGGTGGTCAACGTAAGTTTGCGTTGCAAACTTAATATATTAGGAGGTACTATGAAAAAAATGATGTTTGTACTAATGCTATGCGTTATTGCAAGTCCCTTAGTATTGTTTGCCGCTGGCACAAAAGATGCCAAAGCAACAGGTCCTATTGAATTAACAATATGGACACACGAAGATGTGAATCGAAAAGCGATTGAAGAAAAATACATCAAAGAATTCGAAGCACAAAACCCCAATATCAAAGTAAAATATGTTGTCTACCCCTCAACAGAAATCCACAAAGTTATTCAAGCTGGATTCGCTGCAAAAAATGGGCCAGACATTTTTAACCTTGAAATTCAAAAAGCCTATCCGTTCCTAGCAGAAGGTTTTGTTGCACCTGTAGACCTTGCATCAGCTGGCTATAAAAGCCACAACGAAATACTCAATTCTTATATGGCAGGTATGTTAGATCCTGTTACCGTAGATGGAAAAGTCTATGGTCTTCCTTTGGAATTGACAAACTGGGCAATTTATCTAAACAAGAAAATCTTCCGCGATGCTGGTTTAGATGCTGACAAAGACTATCCAAAAACCTGGGAAGAAGTAATGACTGTTTCAGAAAAAATTGTCAAACGAGACGGAAGTATAATCACTCGCCGTGGTTTTGACTTCAGATACGGTGACTATTTAATTAGCTGGCTTCCAATGGTTGAACAACTCGGTGGAAAACTTATTTCTGACGATGGCAAAACTGCAATCGTAAACAAAGATGCATGGGTAAAAGTACTGCAATACATGGCAGACTTTGGACCTAACGGTAAAAACCTTGGCTCCCCAACCTATACTGCAGCACGAAAAATTTTTGATAACGATAATAATGAAATTGCTATGCACCTCTCTGGTTTATATCAAGAACAAAGAATGGCAAGCGCTAATCCCGACTTTTTCAATTCTGATGATTGGATGATTATACCTTACCCAACCTTCGCTGGTGGAAAACAAGTTCCTAACACTTACTACGGGCACTATTACATGGTAAACAGCCAAGTATCTAAAGAACGACAACAAGCTGCTTGGAAACTCGTATCCTTTATGCTCAGCCATGGAGAAGAATACTTAGAAAAAGTTGCTCTTGTACAACCTACAAACATACTTTTCAACTCTGCAACGTTCAAAAACATGCCTTTCTCAAAGGTATTCAAAGATGAATTAGAAATTGCACCAGTAGTTTATTATGGAGAAGCTTCACAACAAATAAATGACCTTATTAAAGAAGCTATCGAATCTGTTATGCTTAACAAAGTAGCTCCAGCAAGAGCGGTTGATACCTTACAAACAAAGGTACAAGAAGTACTTGATAACTAAGTATATGAGAGTCAGCGTAGAATCTACGCTGACTTTTTAAGTCTAATCGTTTTGGAGATATTATGAAATTAAAAGCTAAACCTAGCTATGAACAGAAAAAAGCACGATGGGGATGGATTTTTGTCAGCCCTGGAATTGTATTTTTTTCTATTTTTTCCTTTTTCCCTATTTTAAATGCTTTTTGGACAAGTTTGCTCAACAAAAAACTTGTTTCACTTAAAAAAGCAAATTTTGTTGGGCTCACAAATTATATAAAGATTTTAACAAATTATGATTTTTGGAACTCTATGAAGGCAACTCTCGTTTTTACAATCGGTTGTTTTATCCCTCTTGTAATCATTGGTCTTGTTTTAGCTATTTTTATACATTCTAGAAAAAGATTTAATCGAAGCTTGCAGCTTGTCTACTACTCACCAGCTGTTTTGTCATCAGTAGTTGCAGCACTTATTTGGTTTTTAATGCTACAGCCAACTGGCTTGTTAAATCAAACACTAAACACTCTTTTTTCAACAAGTGGTGTTGATTATAAATGGCTTGCAAGTGGTCCAATGGTGCGTCTTTCGACTATTATAGTATATTTTTGGAAATATATTGGCTATTTTGCCATTCTCTATATTACTGGCATAGGAAAAATTCCAACTGCTGTTTATGAAGCTGCTACAATTGATGGGGCAAATGGTTGGAATCAATTTAAACTCATTACCATACCACTCTTAAAACCAACCACTTTGATGGTTTCGATTATGGCTATGATTCAATGTTTAAAAACCTTTAGCACGCAGTATTTATTTACACAAAGCGGTGCCCCGAGTGCCCCTATCAATGTCATTACCCTGAACATTTATAATACAGCGATGCGAGACAATAACCTCAGCCGCGCAAGTGTTATGAGTGTTATTTTATTCTTAATCATGCTTTTACTTACAATAGTACAATTCAAAACAAGTAAAAGTGATGATGTTTCGTTTTAATTATAAGGAGAACTTCTATGAATTCTTTAGCCATGCCGGCAACAGTTAATAAGAATCAAATGAAAACGCTCGCAACAACTTTTAACACTCTGATTTGGTTGTTTTTATTAACCTTTGCCATATTAATCTTACTACCGCTTGTTTTTATGTTTACCGCAAGTATTATGGATGCAAAAGAAATTATCACCATGCCTTATCGGTGGATTCCTTCAAAAATAAAATGGGCAAACTATGCTCGAGCAATTGCAGGTAATGATGGAAGTTATCAATTTGTTAGAAACATTGCAAACAGCTTAATTGTTTCTATTTCTATTATGGTATCAACTATTTTTTTATCTTCCATGGTTGGATATGGCCTCGCAAAATTTAATTTTAAAGGGCGAAACATTGTTTTCCTTGCAATTATGGCTACAATGATGATACCTTTTGAAACTATTATGATTCCCTTATTTATGGTAGCGCTAAAACTTGGCATACAAGATTCCTATCGTGGACTTATTATTCCTTTTATGCTTAATGCCTTTGCTGTTTTTCAAATGCGCCAATACTTACTTACCTTTCCAGAAGATATTTTAGATGCAGCACGTATAGATGGAATGAATGAACCGTCTATCTACGCCAAGATTATTTTACCAAATGCAACACCTGTAATTGCGACAGTTGCGGTTTTGACATTTCGACAACAATGGGATACACTATTGTGGCCACTACTTGTAACGCAAAGAGAAGAGATGAAAACAATACCTGCCTATATTGTCAAGTTTGCAGCTGAAAAATATGCAGATGAAGGTGCAATGATGGCAGTTGCCGTTATTGCTTCTATACCTGTTATAGCTCTTTTCTTAAGTCTTTCTAAATATTTTGTTGGAGGTTCTTCAACCTATGCTGCGGGGAAAGAATAAAAAAACGATATCTATCATCTCATGTATGTTTCTATTCATTTTATTGCTATCTTGTGCAAAACAGGATAGCAATAAACCATTAAAAAAAACAAATGAACTT
>JGI24502J29692_10027918_pt1 | contig 10907 bp, 7 predicted proteins | sample BioPla3RNA1_FD_29692 | JGI IMG/M metagenome (IMG submission 29692)
GGAATTATGGATTTACTTATTACAAATAAGACGTCTACTAGCTCTACTAAAGAGTATATCTATAAAACGTTAAAGAAGAACATCATCGAGATTAAACTTAAACCAGGAGAAAACATTACTGAGAAAGGAATCGCAGAAATATTTGGTGTAAGCAGAACACCAGTTAGAGAAGCGTTTATTAAGTTGACCCAAGAAGGGTTGCTTGAGGTTTACCCTCAAAGAGGTACACGGGTTTCTTTGATTGACTTAGATAGAGTTGAAGAAGCAAGATTTACACGAGAGAATCTGGAAAAAGCAGTTATAAAGATAGCCTGTCAAAATTTTCCATCTGATTTGCTTTTCGAATTGAGATCTAACCTCAACGCACAAAATTTCTGTGCGAAGGAAAAAAATTATCTGAGACTGTTCCACCTCGACGAGGAATTTCATCGTATTATTTTTGAAGGTTGTAACAAAGAAAGAATTTGGTTTCTTATTAATCAGATAAGTTTGGATTTTAACCGAACTAGGATTCTTAAATTGTCGTCAAATTTTAGTTTGGACAAGATAATTTTACAACACCAGAAAATAGTAAAGGCAATTATGGAAAGCAAGCCTATTGATGGTGAAAAAACAATAGAAGAGCATTTAAATAAAATTGATATCGATTTCAATAAGCTAAAGCTATTATACCCTAGTTATTTTAAAAATGGTATTGAATCATAAAATGGATCCATATCGAGCTTTACTTGTGTTTATGAAGCAATTTTTAGGATTTTTTATGTTTTTTATTTTGAATTGTCTAAAAAAGATAAGTGATGTAAATGTCATTGTGAATAGCGTTTTTTCCTATTGGGAGAGCATAAAGGCTTTTTCTATAATGGAAGTTATGAAAATTTAATATTTAAACTTAGGCTGTCTTTTTCTGTCATAGGATTTAAGTACTTATGAATATTATTTTTCAATAAGCTCTTAAGAAAGTGGTAGATAGTGGAAATATTGCAGAAGTTCTTTTTAAGCAAAATTAAATTAATTGATGTGTCGGATCAATGTATTGGAGGGTAAGAAGATGAACACTAATCCTTTATATTTGACGGTTAATGCTCACGAAGCAATCAAACCTTGGATCGTCGCGGGCCCCTTTTATCAAGATGTGTCTGATAAGGTTAAAACAATGACTTTCTTCGAAAATCCTTATTCTTCTGCTGGAAAGGATGTGATGCTTGAAATCGTGGAAGAAGCAAAAAAGATTTTTTTGTCTCCAGCGAGCGAAGGACAATTAATATCTTTCGCTGACAAAAGTGATTATTGGAGGTTACTCCGAAAACATGAAGGAATTTTTTCTTGGGGTCGTTATAATTTTTCCAATCATTGTTGTTCTGTTTTCTTATCCACTACTTTTGCTCTAAAACATAAAGGAGTAAAACAGTTTGAACTATTAACAAGCGGACGTACTTTGATTGGCTTTAATGGGAGAATGGTCTTTGACTCAGAAGATTACTCACCAATAGAAGCAATAGAGTTTGGTTATGGTTACCTTTACAGATATCAGTTCGATGCAACTCTAATGGCTGGTTTAAACACGGTATCAGTAGCACTTTTCCGCATGGGGCGGACTTCTTCGGTGAGTTTTTCTCTTAGATGCAATGATGAGATAGAAGTTTACAGCCCCCTTCCCGAGGGTATTACAAAGGAACTGCGAGATCGAATTGAAGAGGAAGTAAGCTCGATTCGACTTGAACGCGATGTTTTTTATCCGGAGCATACTGTTGGTTTCTCAATTAAAAAACTATTAATTCCTAAAGTCCGATTAAAAGCACAACTGCTATCTATAGACGGTAGGATGCTTAAAGAGGTAACCTTAAATGAAGGAAATAAAGTGGTTTTCTGCTCTGGGGCAGAGATTCCTGATGGTGAGTACGAGGTAAAATGCATATGGGAAGACGACCAAGGGCAATTTATTACGAGTACTGATTTCAACATCGCAAAAATAGTTCCTACACCAACACTTAAAGGTTTTGATTTTTTTGATGAAAGAAAGAAAAGAACGCTCGAACATTTCACTGAAAATCCAAATTTTCTTTTTGATGAACTTTGGAGCCCTGTTGCAGGATATATTTTGGGACAACGTGAGCAAATTTGGGCTCAAGTTGCCAGGTACAGTCAAGGTTTATACGAGGAAATAGATGAAAAAGTTATCATTGATACCTGTAAATTCATTATGGAACGAAGGGACTGTTCAGAATTCCTTCTACAAGCAATAATTCGCTTGATGTACTGGGAAAAAGAAAATCCTAGTCTTAAATTTGAAGTTAGAGAACTTATGAAAAGTGTAATATTGGGTTTTAGATATTGGGTGGATGAGCCTGGTGAAGCGCTAATGCATATGGGTTCTGAGAATCATCGTTTACTTCTTCACTCAGCAGAATTTCTTGCAGGTCAGTTGTTCCCTAGTGAAGAATTTACCAATAGTCATCAGCGAGGGCTGTATCATGCTACAAAGGGAAGATTGTATCTTAGTGAATGGTTGAAGCAGAGAGGCAAATTCGGTTTCGATGAATGGAATTCAAATTGTTACTATACTGTTAATGTTGCTCCTTTAACAAATGTTTATGACTTTGCCCCGCAGGAGGATTGTACCCTTCGGCAGTTGGTTAAACAGCTGCTCGACTACATGTTTTTTATCCTTGCCGAAGATACATTTCATGGAATTTTTGGTTCATCCTGTGGAAGAACATATGCTTCCTATGTTAAATATCCGGATTTTCAATATACTGGATCTCTCAATTGGTTGTTGTACGGAGAAGGAAGCTTATGGGGTGGAACTGGCATGGGAGCAGTAAGCTTAGCTACTAGTACATATAGACCACCAGAAATCCTAGCAAAGATAGCTGCTGACCATTCTCCAAATGAATCTCTTCAGAGACAAGGATTCGAATTTCCTGCTAATCTAGTTATTTATCGAACACCCGATTACATGCTTTCAAGCTTGCAAGACTATCAAAAAGGGAACTGTGCTCCTCAAACCCATGTAGCACAATTAACCTTTGAGAACAAAGCGGTAATCTTTTGGTCGTGCCCCTATACTTCTGAAGAAGGACCAGGTTTACGTCCCGATTATTGGTCAGGGAATGTAGCTCTTCCAAGGGCTATCCAGTTTCGCAATGTGCTCGCGTTAATTTGGCATGAAAATAGATTTTCTTGGATGAACCACTGCTTTTTTGAGCCTTCAAAGTTTGATGAAATAAAAGTCGAAGGGAGGTGGTTATTTGCGAGAGCAAGAAAGGGGTATGTCGGCATCTTTTCAAAATATGGAATGTCCTTTGGGCAAAGTGGGCCTTACGCTGGTAGAGAATTAATCTGTTACAATCCCAACAACATCTGGCTAGTAGAATGTGGATGCGAGGATGAATGGGGTTCGTTCGAGAAATTTGTCGAAAAAATTAAGACAGCACAAATTGTTGAAAGTAATGAAGATATACTTTATGATTCTCCTTCAGTTGGAAAGTTTGTCGTGGGATGGAACACGAATCCCGTTGTAGATGGGGTTTCAATCGAGTTGCAAGATCGCTTTCTCATTAAAAGTACATGGGCGAACTCGGAATTCGGAAGTGGGCAGATTTTTATCCGGTTTCAAAATGAAAAGCTTGAGCTCAGATTCCCTTAAAATCAAATAAAAACAAACTATTAAAATATCTCAAATATCTTGTATTGAAGGGTGCAGTTACTGATGGCTATGGAGTTCAAGAGAAGATGGTATAGTTTATTAAATATCTTCTTAATCTGATAAGTTTATTAAAGGAGGATTGAAACTGATGAAAAGAAGAAAGAAGCTTTTTCTAGGTGTACTTTCTATGGTTTTTGTTTTGGGGTCTAGTTTAGTCAGTAGTTTGGCAATTGCTGAAGAAGAGGTCGTTTTAAAAATATGGGATACCGCTGCGCCTCTGAGAGATCCTTTGCGTGAAATAATATTTGAAAAATTTGAAAGCGAGAATCCAGGGGTGAAAGTAGAATTTGAGGGAATCCCCTGGGCGCAATATATGGAAAAGATTATCACTTCAATAGCTGCTGGAACTGCTCCTGACGTTATACGATTTGGCTATGCTCCCCGATTTGCTTCGAAAGGAATGCTTATTCCATTGGATGAATACATTCACGGACCTGATGGTGTGGATTTAGATGAATATATTAACGGAGCTATCAATGCCAGCCACATATGGGATGGTAAAATTTATGGCTTACCTCACAATCTCGTTCCTTATGGCGTTTTTTACAACTTAGATATCCTTGAGGAAAATGGCGCTTCCATTCCACAGACTTATGAAGAGTTTGTTGATCTTGCCAAGAAGCTTACTAAAAAAGATGAAAAGGGTGAATTCACTAAACGGGGCATACAAATATCAAGCTATGCTGGTGGTGATGTTGACTATATGCTCCTTTTTCTTCTCAATCAAGGAGCTAAAGACGTATCAGTATATGACCATAGTGTTAAGGAATATACCCTCAATAGTCCAGAAGCGCTAAAAGGATTAACAGATCTTGCTGAACTTTACAAAGAAGGCGTGATTATTTTTGCTGAAAATGAACAACCTTTTGTTACTGACTACACGGCCATGTGGGTTACTCAATCCAATGATGCATTTATGTTTCGGCCCGAAGTCTATCCCGATTTTAGATTTGCCTTTTCTTTATTACCGGCCCCAGAAGGGAGAGAGCCTGTACTGGCGGGTGTCTGCCGTGATTCCGCGTTTATACCGGTGACAACAAATAAAAAGGATCTTGCTTGGAAGTTGTGTAAAGCTTATGCCTCAAAAGAAGCTACAGCGCTATTATACCAGGGAAAGTATGGTACACTTCCCCCGTTTAATGATATTTTGGACGATCCTCCTGCTACTCCAGCATATTTACCATATCAGCAAGACCCGTTCTTGAGACAACTATCTAGTATAGTAACGAGTGGCAAAGAAATGATATCACCCTTGCAACACTGGCACATGGATGGCGAAGAAATTGGAAACATACTGGGAGAAGAACTTGGTTTCGCAGTGAGGGGTCTAAAAGATCCTCAACAAGCTCTAGAAGACATAACCAAGAGAATAAACCAAATCCTTCAGAAGTAAAACAAATATAACCCCCATCTCATGAACTACTCTTCATGAGATGGGGGTTATGAGATAAGTTTAATAATTTATCTTAGAAGGGAGAGAACTTTTGAAGAGTAAATTATTAAGATCCGAAATGCGTGCAGCCTTTTTGTTTTTAATTCCGGTTTTTGTACTTTATATTATCTTTGTAGTAAGTCCTGCAATAACCACTGTGTATCTTAGTTTTACTCAATTTTCAGGGTTTGATAAACCAACTTGGATAGGATTCGAAAATTACCATCGCGTCATAGGGGATCCTCAAACTCAAAAAACCTTATTTAACACCCTTTATTTTACTGCTGGGACAGTTTTTTTAAGTATAATATCATCTCTTCTATTAGCTGTTTTGCTCAATCAACCTTTAAAAGGAAGAGCATTATACAGGACTATTATTTATTTGCCGGTTGTGGCACCAATGCTCGCCGTGGCATTTGTGTGGAAGTTTATGTTTGATCCTTCTCCTAGTGGTCTTATAAATTATCTGGCAAGTATGTTTGGGATAGAGGCTAAACAATGGCTTAGTGATACGAGATTGGCAATGCCTTGTGTGATACTTGTGTCTGTTTGGAAAGTTCTAGGATACAACATGGTTATATTCCTTGCGGGATTACAAGGAATACCTAGTCAAATATATGAAGCAGCAGAAATAGATGGAGCCGGTTTTTTTCAGAAGTTTTTTAACATTACTATTCCTTTATTAAAACCTGTTACAACATTTGTTTTTATTACCTCTACCATTAATGCCTTCCAAGCTTTTGAACAAATTTATGGAATGACTAGCGGGGGACCAGCGAATTCTACTTATACTTTAGCTTACCTTATCTACGTAAAAGGGTTTAGAAGTTTAAAATTTGGAGAGGCATCAGCTCTAGCAGTGATTTTAGTTCTTGTTGTGCTTATGTTTTCAATGTTCTATATAAAAGATGTAGCAAAAGAAAAGTAGTTTTGAAAAAGTAGGAAAACTATTTTTGGAGGAGAAAGAAATGCGTAATAGTTCTTCTTTCAGTGTAGTTCTTGTTTATTTGGTGATAGTTATTATTTCCATATTTATGATTCTTCCTTTTGTGTGGATGGTGAGTGTCTCTTTAAAACCAAGTGGTCGAATATATGAATATCCACCAAGGTTTATTCCCTCACCAGTCACTTTTGAGAATTATCGTACAGCATGGGATCGTGCAAATTTCAGTCGCTATTTTATGAATACAACTATATTTGCGGTTGCTGGGACTCTTTTAACTATTTCCTTTTGTTCTCTTGGAGGATATGTATTTGCTAAATTAAGGTTTCCAGGAAAAAATATTCTTTTTATGGTTATCCTTTTTACTATGATGCTCCCCTTCTTTTCAGTTTTAATCCCTCTTTTTCTCATAGTGAAAAACTTTCCTCTTGCAGGAGGAAATAATCTATTTGGCAAAGGAGGCATCGGGCTTATTAATTCTTTTGCAGGACTTATACTACCGGGGATAGTTAACGGCTATTATATTTTTTTGTTTAGACAGTTTTTTACCATGCTTCCTGATGAACTTATCCAGGCTGCAAGAATTGATGGTTGCTCAGAATTTAGAATTTTTGCTCAAATAATGCTTCCTCTGGCTAAGCCAGCCTTGGCTACAGTTGCGATCTTTTCCTTTATGGACAAGTGGAATGCACTTGTATGGCCTCTGGTGGTGCTCACAGATCCAAATAAACGTACTTTGCAGGTAGGTTTAGCTATATTTCAAGGTGAACAATTAACCGGTGCTCAATGGAATGAACTCATGGCAGCTTCAGTAATATCTCTTTTACCCACGGTGTTAGTGTTTTTATTAGCGCAGAAATATTTTACTACCGGAATTGCTCTCACTGGAATTAAAGAGTAATAATTTGATACTGTTTGAATAGTTTTGATGAAGCATTAAAAGATATTTCGATGAAATGTGAATAGTTCAACAGCACATACATACAGGAGGAATAAATTATGAAAATAACCATCATAGGCGCAGGAAGTGTTCGTTTTTCTCTTCAACTTATTGGTGATATAGCCAAGACTGAAAATCTTGCTGGTTCTCTGGTTTCCTTGATGGATATTAATGAGGAAAAGCTCGAAGCTATATATGTCCTGGCTCAAAAATATGTGGAAGATCTTGGTGCAAGTCTTAAACTGGAAAAAACCATGGATATGTCTCAAGCATTAGAAGGAACTGACTTTGTGATCCATAGCGCTGCTCCTTCTTATCCCGACCGATATGATTTAATAACTCAAATCGGAGAAAAGCATGGCTACTATAGAGGTATTGATAGCCAGGAGTTTAATATGGTTTCCACTTACTCCTATATTCTATGCTCCTATCCTGACCTTAAGTTATCTTCAGAGATTGCTGAGCTTATGGAGAAGCTTTCCCCTCAGGCTTACCTCTTGCAAACTGCTAATCCTGTTTTTGAGGCTACTCAATTTGTTTCTCAATCTACCGGAGTAAAGGTGATTGGTTTTTGTCACGGATTCTCAGGAGTGTTTGGAGCTTTTCATACTCTGGGGCTGAACCCAGAAGAAGTGGACTGGCAAGTCGCTGGGGTGAACCATGGAATATGGTTAAACCGCTTTCTTTACCGGGGAGAAAATGCTTATCCTTTGCTTGATAAATGGATAGAGGAAGAATCTCAGCACTGGCAGCCAGAAAACCCCTGGGACGTTCAGCTTAGCCCTGCAGTTATAGATATGTATAAGTTCTATGGTATGTTGCCCATAGGAGATACCTGTCGCAATGGGAGCTGGAAATACAACTATAACCTGGAAACTAAAAAGAAGTGGTATGGGAAGTTTGGAGGTATAGATAATGAGGTAGAAAGGCCTCGTTTTCATGAATCACTCAGAAAAGAAAAACAGAAGCTGCTCGATCTGGCTGAAGAAGTGAGGAGAAATCCTGAAGTAGACCTGTTTCAGGCCTATCCTGAAATTTTCACCCGGGATAAAATGAGTGGAGAACAGCACATTCCCTTTATAAATGGAATTTCTGGAGGACCGGAAGCCAGACTTATTCTCAATCTTCAGAATCGGGGAGTGATTTCTGGTATCCCTGATGATGTGGTGGTAGAAATACCGGTGATAGTGAGTAAAGATAATATCCAGCCTGAAAAATTAGATCCGGATGTTACGGAGAGAACTAAAAATATGTATCTCATGCCCAGAATTCTACGCATGAGGTGGGCACTGGAAGCTTACACCACTGGAGATAAACGAGTTCTTGAAGAAATACTGGTAAGAGATCCCCGGACAAAATCTTTTGAACAGGTAAAAGCAGTTCTTGAGGAAATTATGTCTTTGCCTATAAATGAGGAAATAGCCAGATATTTTGGATATAAATAAGATGATAAATATTAGTATTCTATGGTATATTAACTTTGAGGAAATAAATAAATCAATAATTAATGATGAAGTACGCCGAGCGTCCTGAAAAATTCTTCTGGAGGAAGGTTTAACTATGAGTGGTGAAGATAAATTTTTAGGTTCTGACTGGCTTCTGGATACAAAAGAAGGAGTGAGGCTATACCATGATGTTGCTGTTCCCTTGAGACACAGATTAGGAATTGTTGATGTCCACACTCACTATAGTTTAAGACAAATTGTTGAAAATCAGCCATTTCCCAATATCTGGAAAGCTGAGGTTTTAGAAGACAGATCGGAATACGCTAATTGTGACCACTATATTATTCAACTGGCTTCAAAGTTTTCTGGTTTTTCTCAAGCTCTGGCAAGAGATCCCGGTCTCTCCGATTATGATAAATGGATGGCTTTGAGTAAAGTTTTTCCTAATCTGGAGGGTAATCACGTTCATCAGTGGTTTCATCTAGATCTAAAGAGAATATTGGGGATTGAGGACTTATTGAGTGCTGAGACAGGAGATAAAATATGGAAGCTGGCTGAGGAGTGTTTCAGGAGAGAGGATATGTGGCCCCAGGGTCTGCTCAGGAAGATGGGAGTCAGGGTCATTTTTACTACTGACGATCCAGCAGACGATCTCTATTATCATAAGATAGCTAAAGAAACTATAGATGATATTGTTTTTCTCCCTTGCTTCAGACCTGATGCTTATTGCGATATTTTTGATGAGGGATGGAGAGATAACGTGGAAAAAATATGCCAGCTAACGGGAGAAGATACCTCGCTCCGGGGTTTAGTTGAAGCACTACGAAAGCGACACAATTACTTTGCTGAGATGGGAGCGAAGGCGAGCGACCATGGGCTTCTTGAACCTTATGGATTGGAAGTGAGCGAAGAAAGGGCAGAGCAAATTTTTAGAAGAGCTTATGATGGTAGGGAAAGGTTTGCTATAAGGTCTTCTGAAACCAGGGAGTTCATTTCCTACTTAATGCATAAGTTTTGTGAGATGAATCAGGATAGAAGAATGGTAACGCAAATTCATTATGGTGCTTTCCGAAATGCAAACCAATATCTTTATAAAAATTGGGGAGCCAATGTGGGGGGAGATGTGGCCACAGAAGGTGTTACTATAGTTGAATTTCTAAATCCTCTTCTTTCAAAATTCTTTAGCGGAAAGAGCGATAATGAATCTCACCTGATTCTATATCCCATGAATCAGGCTTTTTCTCATATTAATCTCACTCTGGAGAGAGCCTTCCCTAATGTTCACCAGGGTTTTCCGTGGTGGCATAATGATGCTCCGTATGTGATGGAACATTTTCTCCTGTATACGGCCAATTCGTCTCTTTTAAGTTCAGTAGCAGGACCAGTGAGTGATGCCCGGAAGATTTTGTCCGAGGGGAGCAGGTTTGAGGTTTTTGATAGAGTGATTTGTAAGGCTGTAGGAAAATTGCTTTCTGAAGGTCAAATCTCTCAACAGGGGGCTATAAGGACAGTAGAAGGGTTGATGCACAGAAACCAAGCCCGAATATTCGGCCTGGAAAATCCTGATTAAATTTTGGGTATGGTCATTTTGTTAGCTAATATATAGGGGGTGAAACTCATGGATGAAGCTCGGTGGAATTGTTTTGTAGATGCTGTATCTGGTAGAAATGAAAAAGTTGTTGTAGCTCTAATTGTTGATAGTCCCTGGATTCCAGGCTTTTGTGGTATGTCTCACTTTGACTATTATTTGTTTCCTGACCGCTGGCTGGAAGCCAATATTAAAGTGTATTCCTCTTATCCTGATATTATTTTCCTGCCCGGTTTCTGGGTAGAATATGGGATGGCTACTGAACCATCTGCTTTTGGCTGCAAGATTGCCTGGTCAGAAAATAACACGCCCTCTATAAGTCCTTCGATGTTTGATATAGCTCAAGTGGATAATCTACAGGTTCCCCGGCCTGACCAAGATGGATTGATGCCCTTTGTTCTTCACTGGTATAAGTGGGTTCAGAGTGTGCTTGAAGAGCGTAATATGTCGGTAAAAATGGTTGCAGCCCGGGGTCCCCTTGCTCTTGCAGCTTATTTGAGAGGAACAACCGAATTCTTGATGGATCTGAAGCTGGAGCCCGCTAACACTAAGAAACTACTTGAGATAACTACTACCACTGTGATTGAATGGCTTAAGGCTCAAGCGGAAGTTTTAGGTACCGTAGAGGGGGTAATGGTGCTCGATGATATAGTAGGATTTTTATCCAGAGCTGATTATATGGAGTTTGCTCATCCTTACTTAAAGGCGATTTTTGATGCTTTTCCTGATATGATAAAGGTGTATCATAACGATGCCAATATTGCTCCTTTTGTAGACCAGCTACCTGAAACTGGATTAGATGTTTTAAACTTCAGTCATAACTTAGATATTGTGGAAGTAGCACAAAAAGTGG
>JGI24502J29692_10078929_pt1 | contig 10905 bp, 8 predicted proteins | sample BioPla3RNA1_FD_29692 | JGI IMG/M metagenome (IMG submission 29692)
AGTAAAAGAGAAGTATTATTGCTATTTCCTTAGATCATGTGTGATATAAACAATCAAATAATTCGTTTTCTATCATCTGCACCACGCTTCAAACTGATAGTTGTGGCAGATGAGCAGATGTTGACATATTTTTCTGTGTTTGACTTGGGGTATCACTTGTCTATGTTTTTAAAAGAGAACGAGCAGTTAAGAAATAAGGAACTTCCCTTTATTATTCAAGAAGAGCTTACAAGGCTTATCAATCAAAACATCATCCATCGTCCCGACTTCGGGGATTACATCTGCCTTTCCAATACCGGGATTCTATTTGAAAAAGATTTAAAAGTTAACGTTCTACAAACCATTCAAAGGTTTTCGAGAAACAACTTAGTTATTCTGTATTGGGAAGGAGAAATTAGGGGAAATAAACTGTTTTTTCTCTCAGAAAACTCGAAATATATAATCGATTTAAGTGCAACCAATCATATTATCCTATTATGAAGTATCAAGATATATTGCAGTTCGACCCGATTACGGAAGTTATTCAATTAGATTTACTCGACAAAGAAGATTATCGAAAAGGAGTAGTAAAAACATTTGTCTATCCCGACTATTTTGTAGAGACAATTTTGCCTGAAATGGTAAAAAATATCGTTTTTAGTGAAACAGACCGAAAAGGAATTCAAGTAATCGGTAATTACGGAACGGGAAAAAGTCACTTGATGTCGCTTGTTTCTTTGATTGCAGAAAATAGCGACTATCTGCAAGATGTTCAAAATGAGCTGGTAAAAGAGATTTTTAAGCCTATTGCCGGAAAGTTTAAGGTGTATCGTTTCGAGATGCAGACCGATAAAAAATTCTGGGATGTTATTACCTTTCAGTTGCAACGTTTCTTGGATAATATGGGTGTGGAGTATCGGTTCGACAGTGCATCGTTGAAAATGTACAGCGAGCAGTTGGATGAAATGATGGCTGCATTTGAAGACAAATATCCCGACCACGGCTTTATGCTGGTGATTGATGAAATGTTGTCGTACCTGAAAACACATGCCGCCGTTGGACAGTTAGACCACGATTTACAAGTGTTGCAAGCACTTGGACAGCAATGTGCCAAAGGTCGATTTGCATTTATGTTTGGTGTGCAAGAGATGATATATCAATCTAAGGAGTTTGCATTTGCCGCAGAGATGCTACTTAAAGTAAAAGACCGGTATGTTGACCTGACCATTCGGAAAGAAGATGTTTCGTTTGTGGTACAAAATAGATTATTGAGAAAGTCAGAAAGTCAAAAACAGGACATTCGAAAACATTTAGAAAAGTTTATGCATCTGTTTAGTGAGATGCATGCACATTTGGATGAATATGTTGACCTGTTCCCTGTTCATCCCGCCTATTTTGAGAATTTTCAGAAAATAAGATTAGGACGAGCACAGCGTGAAGTACTCAAAACCCTTTCGGCTCAATTTGCCAAAATTAGCGAAAAAGAGATACCTACGGACAACCCGGGACTTATTACCTACGACCAATACTGGGAACAGATGATGGCTGACCCCGGACTGATGTCTATTCCGGACTTTAAAACCGTTGCCGATACTGTAAAAATCGTACACGATAAAATAGACAGCAATTTTGAAGGTGTGCGCACTGAAAGGATACCTTTGGCAAAAAGAATAACAAACGCCGCTGCCATAAAAATCTTGCAAGCAGAACTTAGTAAGCGAAACGGTGCAAGAGCGGAAACGCTGGTAGAAGATTTGTGTGTTACCAATCCTTTGGCAGAAGATAAAGAGTTTCTGGTGGATGTGGTGGACAGTTGTGCAAAGTTAATCGTTAAAGCCACTTCGGGTCAGTACTTTGAGTTTAATGAAGAAAATCATGAATATAGATTACGCACCGAAGGCGGTGTGAACATTGACCAACAAATTGTTCAGTTTGCCGAAACCATGTCGCCCTACCACAAAGACGAAGCCTTTTTCAGATTTATGGTAGAAGTGCTTGGTATTGAAGATAATCCGTACAGAACCGGATTTCAAATCTACAAACACGAAATTGAATGGCGAAGTCACAAAATTACACGCGACGGATATATTTTCTTAGGTAATCCCAACGAAAAATCAACCACCCATCCACGGCAGTATTTCTATATGATTGTGATGCCTATTTTTCAGGAAGATAAAAAGAAACGCAACAACGACAGCGACGAACTCTATTTTGTATTAGACACGGTTTCCGATGAGTTCAAAAATCTTGTTTGCAATTACGGAGCAGCATTAAGTTTGTGGAACTCTGCCGATACTTCTATCAAACCTATTTACAAGGGAAAAATAGAGGATTTGTTTAAAAAAGCACGTCATGAATTTGAAACTTGCTACCTGACAGAAACAAAGGTTTATTACAAAAACGAACCCGGACGCGAGCTAAAATCGTTTCAACTGCCCGAACAGGGAACATCCCATTTAGAAATATTCAACAGCGTGGCAAGTGCCGTTTTTGAAGAGCAGTTCAAAGAGCAAACGCCGCATCATCCGGCATTTAGCTTGGCAAGACAGACTATTACCAACGACAATCTTTCGCGCTACATCAGAGGAACTGCGGCAAAAATCATTAATCCCACTGAAAGCAATCAGGACGGTGAAGCTATACTTGCCGGTTTAGGTTGCTACAAAGCGGGTGAGTTGGTGGTAACCGAAAGTATTTATGCCATAAGCATTCTGAGTATGATGAACGCAAGAGAAAGCCAAATGGTGGTCAACAGAGATGAAATTCTCGAACTGCTGCCCAACTCAAATCAAGTTTGGCGTTCAAAAGATTATGGCATTGATGCTGCGTTTGAGTTTATGGTTTTAGCCGTGCTGGTGGCACTTGGCGAGTGCGAAATAAAACTGAACAGCGGCGATACTTTAAATGCGGCTAATTTGGAAAAACTTCGCGACTTGCAGCCCGATGATTATTTCAATTTTGCCTTTATCAAACGACCGAAAGGTGTAAATCTGCCTGTAATAAAGGCTATTACAAAGAGTTTTTGCGGAAAAGACCTGTCCAATCAATTAGACCAAAAAGACACTTACGTTTCGTTGGTAAATGCGGCTAGAGAAATGGCTGCCGAATGTGCCAAAGCAGTTGCTTTGAAATTTCAACAAGCCACCAATATAGCCGGAGTAGATATTATTTCGGAAGATGAAGCACTGAAACTGAGAAACAATACTACGGCATTAAAAGGTTTTTGCGATAAACTTGCCACCTATACATCGGAAGCGAAAATCAAAAATATGCCTTTTGATATAGCCACCGTCAATAAAATGATAGAGAATAAAAACGACTTGGAAAGCGTTCTCGAAAAACTTGAATTGGCTAAGGAACTGGAAGCAGAAGTATCTTATCTTACACAAGCAAGACAGTATGTTCCGACAGATACCGGACTTTCAAAAACAATGGAGGCTACCGTTCAGAGCTTGCCGAAAGTGTTGGCATCGCAATCGGGTTCGGAGATAGAAAATTATAAAACCGAACTGAAAGAGAGCAAGCAGCAATACATTGAATGGTATTTGAAGAAATATAAAGAGTACTGCATCAATGATATTGACGAGGCAAAAAGAGTAAAAATTTTGAATTCGGCAGAATATCTTGTTTGTGAAAAACTTGCTCAATGCTCTTTGCTCAACCCTACGGTGTGGCAAAACTGGCGAATGAAGTTTAGTAAATTGCGAAAAGCCGAAACCAATGTGGAAACGACTTTGGCTACAACGCCTTATGCCAATTTTAACCCGCTTACGGTTGGCGACCACGAAATGAAAAATGTTCGTGAACTGGGTGTTGAATTAGAAGATATATACAATATGTGGATAGGTTCGCTCAAAGAGTTTATAAATACACCCGATGCTCAAAATGCAATGAAGCTGATGGATGAAGGTGGCAGAAATTTCCTGAACAGATTTGTAAACGGTATGGAACCCATACAGGATGGTTATGCTGCACAAGTCTTGTTGGAACTAATAAATATTATTTCCGAAGGATTTGAAAAAGTAGAAATCACACAAGAAGCCATGTCAAACTATTTTACACATCCTATGACCATTGAAGAAGCCAAAGGAGCTTTTGAGCTTTATATTGAGCAGATGAGTAAAGGAAAGAAAAGAGACAAAGTAAGAATAATTTTACGCTGATAAAATAAAACGCATTATACACTTATGCAGGAATTAAAATTAGAATTTGAAAACAAAGAGGTTAAAGCAACTTCTGTTACCTGTTTGGGAATGACTTTTGAAAGCGATGAGGCTCGACGTGCCTATTTTCGTGAAGAACTGCGTCGAAAATTGCCTGAATTAAAGCAGATAGAAGGATTTCCCATTGGAGAAGATGAGGATATTATTCGTCTGTCAGACCCGCCCTATTATACTGCCTGCCCTAATCCTTGGCTCAATGATTTTATTGCCGAATGGGAAAAGGAGAAGATAGAATTAGAAAAACAGGGTAAACGACAGCACGATTTTAAGGTAGAAGAGCCGTATGCAAGCGATGTAAGTGAGAGATCGGAAAAAACAATCCCATTTACATGGCACACGCTTATCATACCAAAGTGCCGCATCCTGCTATTATGCGTTATATTTTGCACTACACACAGCCCGGCGATATTGTGTTTGATGGATTTGCCGGAACCGGAATGACCAGTGTAGCTGCCAATCTGTGTGGCTCGGCAGAAGATGTGGCGGCTTTACGTGAACCTGATGCCAAAGTCGGTGTAAGGCATTCTATCTGTTCCGACCTGTCGCCCATAGCATCGCTGATTGCGGCAAATTACAACTTGCCTTTCGACCCTGTAAAATTTGAAAAAAAGGCAAATGCCATATTAAAGCAGGTGGAAAAGGAGTATGGCTGGATGTATGAAACCGAAGTAAACGGCAAACGTGCGAAAGTAAATTACACGGTATGGAGTGATGTTTTTATTTGTCCTAACTGCAACAAAGAGCTTACACTTTGGGATGAGGCTGTAAGTTTAGAAAAAAACGAAATAAAAAAGGAATTCCCTTGCCCCCATTGTGGTACGCTTTGCTCAAAAAGGAATATGGAAAAAGCGTGGGAAACATCTTTTGATGATATACTTGGAGAGACAATTACGCTGAATATAAAAGTACCAGTAAGAGTTAATTTTACACACAATCGGAAAAGAGGAGAGGAAAATGTTTCAGATTTTGATATTCAATTGTTAGAAAGAATTTCTTATTTATATACATCTGACTATAAAACATACAAACTGAGTGATGGATATAATACTTCACAGCCCATACAAAGCAATGGTGTAACCCATACACATCTTTTTTACACCAAAAGAAATTTAATTTATCTTAATAGGGTGTATGAACTAATAGAAGATGACCCGTTTTTAAAAGCATGGTTTACATCTACTTTGCAAAGAACGACTAAGTGCTATAAATTTACATTAGATAGAAAATTTGGAATTCTAACAGGCACATTATATATTCCTTCCTTAAATGTGGAGTTGTATCCTTTCAATATTTTAAAGAGAAAAATTCGAGATTTTTCCAAAACATCTTATCTACAAAGAGGAAACTCTGTAATTAGTGTCAATTCAGCTACAAAACTTTCATTTATTGATGATAATTCAATAGACTATATGTTTATTGACCCGCCTTTTGGTGCCAATATTATGTATTCTGAATTGAGTTCCATTTGGGAAGGATGGATAAAAGTGCAGACTAATAATAAAGAAGAGGCTATTATTAATCAGGTGCAACAGAAAACGCTTTTTGAGTATCAAAGTTTGATGAACCGTTCGCTACAAGAGTTTTACCGTATTCTAAAACCCGGGAAATGGATTACCATTGAGTTTAGCAATACTTCGGCATCGGTGTGGAATTCCATTCAAAATGAACTGAAAGCAGTGGGTTTTGTGCTTGTAAATGTTTCTGTTCTCGATAAAAAACAGGGTTCGTTTAAGGCTGTAACTACTACCACTGCCGTAAAACAAGATTTGGTTATTTCATGCTATAAACCTTCGGCAGAGCTTTTGCAGAAATTTGAAACTACGCAAGATAAATCGGAAAATGTATGGAGTTTTATCGAGGAGTTGTTGCTGCGTTTGCCTGTGCATTTGGAAAAAGACAATTCCACTACCACCGTGGTGGAGCGTAACCCGAAAATATTGTACGACAGGCTTATTTCGTACTATGTGCAGCACGGTTATAATGTACCGTTGAGTGCATCGGAGTTTCAGAAAGGTTTGCGCGAGCGTTTCGTGGAGCGTGACGGAATGTTTTTTACACCCGAACAGGTTATCGAGTACGAGGAGAAGAAAGCCAAAGCACCCGATATGGTACCTATGGCACTCTTTATCAGCAGTGAGATAGAGGGAATTGAGTGGCTGAAACGTGAGTTGGAAATCGCACCAAAAACCTATCAGGAACTTCAACCGCGATGGATGCAAGATTTGGTTACACCGAAAAAAGGCGATGAACTGCCGGAAATGTCACAGATTTTGGAGGAGAATTTCCTGAAAGATGAAGAAGGCAGGTGGTATAAACCGGATTTGGAAAATGAAGCCGATTTGGAAAAAGTTCGCACCCGTAAGTTGCTCAAAGAGTTTAATATGTATGTGGAAATGGCATCAAAACCCAATACAAAAATCAGAACAGTACGTTTAGAGGCTCTTAGAGTAGGTTTTAAAGAGGCTTATTCCAATAAAGATTTTGCTACTATCGTGCAAGTGGGTAATAGACTGCCGGAAAGTTTGCTGATGGAAGATGAAGCATTATTACAATATTACGATATTGCATCGAGCCGCGTGTAAAGTTTTATGCTTGTGGCGTTTTTCGCATCTTGCATTTAAATAAACTGTGATGACAAAAAAGCTTATTGCAGATATAGTGAATAAACTGTTTGGCGACAACCGAAAACGGGTGGTTGTCGTGCTTAATCGCGATGGTTTCTTTAACCGTTACGATGTAATAATGGCTCTGCAATATGCACGTGTTGAATTTGCCACAGGCAACAGCCTTGATTTGCGTATCCTTTGGGAAACGGAATGGAAATGGGAAGAGGAAAAAAGGTGCATTTTCTTGATGAAAGAGGAGTTTGATATTTTGGAAGATATTCGGCGCGAGGTGGAATATTTCGTTTTTCAAACACGCACCATGTTTCGCTTTTATCATTGGGATACCATTAAAAATGAAAGTCTTGCCACCCTTGAATGGCTCTATAATCAGCCGCAGCTTGTTCCGCTGGATGAAATCAGGACACGCGATATGGTGAAAGAGTACGGATACAGCGTGAACAAGGTAGATGAGGCAATGTTTGAAGTCAGGAATGAGTTTGAAAAGTTGATTACAAAACCTAACTACAACAGACCTTCTGAATGGATGCCCGCTGTATCTCGGCTTTTGTTGAAAGCATTGGAGTTGGAACGGTGGCACGAGATGGAGGATTTGATTGAAGATACAAATATCCATTTTCAAGATTTCCTAAAAAAAAGATATACGAACGTGGTTTCGTCCACTTGCGGACAAGATGCGCCACGTATCGTAACACATGTTTTGCCATTTATCAATAAACAAGAGAAGGAGAAATCGGCACTTATTGTCGTTGACGGGATGAATTATTGGCAAAGTATTATGCTCGGTAATTCATTGGAAGAGCATTTCCACGTCAGACTAAAATATGAGTGCATTTTTTCGTGGCTACCATCCATTACGGAACTCTCACGGCAAGCCATTTTCAAGGCTGCGCGTCCATCGGAATTATATGTTCAAAATAAGCATTCGGAAGGAAAACTTTGGGCTGATTATTGGGATGGTAAGAAACTGCCTAAATTTCAGCGATACTATCAACATTCGGGTGTTTTGGAAGTAGAAAACTCAGTAACCAAATTGGCGTACGTTTCTACCGATTTGGATGAAAAAATGCACGCAGCTGGAGATATTTATTACCTGCGCGACAATACAAAACGGTGGGTAGATGACAAAACTTTCCTTGAAAACATAAAACAACTGCTCGATTTGGATTTCAAACTCTATATTACTACCGACCATGGAAATATCGAAACAAAACCTTATCGCCGCTTGGATGGAAGTGATAAACTTGGTGCTAACAACATTAGTTTACGCCACATTACACTTCCCGAAGAGGCGGATAGAGCGTTATTTGAAAATGAGTATGCGGAACACGTTATGCAAATTGACGAAAATAGCAGAACCTATTACGCCATAGGGAATGAGGCGTTTACAAACAAAAATGCCGGAGTAACACACGGCGGCACACACTGGTTAGAGGTGCTTGTGCCATTTATTACGGTAACGAAATAATGATGAGACAACAAAATAAAACATTGGGAATACAGCAACGCATCCCACTGGATATCATGCTGATTGCTTTACAAGATGAGCTGACAGGTGGCGTGAACGAGGTGCGTTTAAGAGAGTTATTGCAGTCTGAATATAAGGGTGCTAATCGGGTAAATAAGAGCATAAATCAGATAAAATCGGTAGCAAGCGAGAAGAATAAACTGATGACACTGGTAAATGAGAACAAAGAAGAAACTTTGCTTGCTCTGCAAACTAAATCAGATAGAAATTTGATTTTAACGGCGCTTATCTGTTCACGATACTCGTTTTGCTACGATTTGTTGGTAATTTTCGGCAAGCAGTTCAGGCTGCAAGATGAAATAAGTAAACCGCTTTTAACAAAGCTGATTGGTGCAAAATACGGCTTTAATCGCAGTTGCGAAAATTCTACCTATTGTGCTATTCCGCAATTTAATGAAGCAGAACTAATCACTCGCTCAAAATATGGTGTTTATGAAATGCTTACCCCACAAAAAATCCAACACGACATCACTTGGCAAATCTGGAAAGAGTGCTTCTTTATAAACGAACCGCTCTATAATCGGGAGGAGACAGAAAATTTAAGTTTTGAACCGTTTTTTAAGTTTATTGTGAGATAATGGTGGTTCTCTGAAAAAATGTGATCTCAACACGACAGCGTTTAATAGAGATGATTATAAAAAGCACAAGGCAGAAAATATTTTGTACATTTGCGGTATGTACTACAGAAGAAAAATATTATTGGCTCTGTTGGGCTTGTTCGATGGAAAACTGACTGCCAAACAGTTTCAAAAATATCTGTTTTTGTTCACTCGTAAGCAAGAAACAGAATCCTTTGATTTTGTTCCGTATTGTTATGGCTGTTTTTCGTTCCAGGCCAATCAAGATATTGCAACGCTTACCAAATATGGTTACTGTAAAATTGCTGAAACAGATAAAAACAGGTTTTATATATTAACTAAAGATGATGGTTTTTTTGATACACTTAAACCTGAAGACAGGAAAGCCCTTTTAGACGTGAAAGCTCAGTTCGGCGGTTTAACACAAACAGATTTAATCCGTTACACCTATCGTCAATATCCATATTACGCAATAAAAAGTACTATTGCAAGAGATTTACTGAATAGCAGTGAGCTTAATGCGATTGAACAACAAAAGCGACATTATACCGAAAAACACCTTTTTACTATTGGTTATGAGGGTGTTTCTATTGAAACTTATATCAACAAGCTAATAACTAATGGTGTAAATGTGCTTTGTGACGTTCGGAAGAACGCCTTCAGTCAGAAATACGGTTTTTCTAGAAAAACTCTTGAATTAGCTTGTAGAGGTGTCGATATTGAATATATTCATCTTTCAAATTTAGGTATAGTTTCTGACAAAAGACAGAAATTAAACAGCCAAACGGATTACGACAGCTTATTTCAAGAATATAGGGAAACCATTTTGATAGAAAACAGGGCTTCGTTACTTACTATTCGCAGCCTGTTAGATAAAGGTAAACGAGTCGCTATTACTTGTTTTGAACAAGATCCAAAAAAGTGTCACAGAACATGTGTAGCGAATGCACTAATGCAATTACCTAAAACTGATTATAAACTAAAATACCTATAAAAACACATGGCTCTTACACGCATTCTTATATCCGTGAAAACATACCCCACACTATCTGCTACTTACGATGAACTAGTTTGCACAGCCGGTTTTAAAGAAGACGGCTCGTGGGTTAGAATATATCCTGTTCCTTATCGGAAATTAAATTATGCCGATCGGTATGAAAAATGGCAATGGATAGAAATGGACATTGTTCGTAACACAAAAGATTTCAGAAAAGAGAGTTTTCGTCCGGCCGATTTAGACAAAGATATTATTATTGGCGAAATCATTCCTACTACGAACAACTGGGCTCTTCGAAAAGAAATTGCTTTGAAAAATGTTTACACTGACATGTCGGTTTTGATAGAAGAAGCAAAGGATAAAAACATCGGGACATCTTTAGCTGTAGTTAAACCTCAAGAAATCATTGACTTTATATGGGAACCATGTGAAAGGGAGTGGGACAAGAAAAAACTTGATGCTATTATTGCAAAACAGGCTCAAGGCCGTTTGTTTAATGATAAAGAGACCAAGAGAATATTCCAAGTAGCAAAGAAACTACCCTACAAGTTTTCTTACGTTTTTACTACGGAGGATAATAAAGAACGTACTTTAATGGTAGAAGATTGGGAACTAGGCGCTTTATATTGGAATTGCTTAAAAGGTGTAAACGGCAATGAAGAAATAGCCTGTCAAAAAGTAAGAGAGAAGTACTTTGACTACATGGTAAATAGATGTGATTTACATTTTTTTCTTGGGACTACTAAAAAGTTTCATAATGTAGGAGATAACCCATTTATTATTATTGGTGTTTTTTATCCCCTTAAAGAAGACAAAAGACAGCTTCGGTTGTTTTAGAAATAATGTTTTGCAAACTAAAATACACTAATCCCAACCGCTCTCCTGAAAATATTTATACGGATTATATTGAAAAGTTTGCAGAAGCTGCAAAATAGAATTATCTTTGCGGACAGGAAAGCAGTATGGATTGAATCAG
>JGI24502J29692_10080000_pt1 | contig 10793 bp, 11 predicted proteins | sample BioPla3RNA1_FD_29692 | JGI IMG/M metagenome (IMG submission 29692)
ATTAAATAAAATTGAAACTATGTCGGAACCACCTTCTGATACTCCTAAAATAGATGAAGGTGATATTTAATGTCTTCTTATAAAAATTTTAGTATAAAAGATAGGCAATTTCGAGATTCTGATACATTTAAAAGACCAGATTTATTTGAAACAAATAAAGTAAATGAGCAAATTTTAAAAGGATTTCAAAAACATAAAGAAAAATGGCGTGAATTATGTAGTTATTTTAGATATTATCCAGACAGGTTTCTTGATTATATATCAGGAGATGAACCTAGAATAGAATTATATTTTTATCAAAGAGTTTATCTTAGAATAATGATGAGATATAGGAAGGTGTTTCTAACAGCAACTCGTGGGACTTCAAAAAGTTTTCTTCAAAATTTAGCATTTGTTTTAAAGTGTATTATGTATCCTCGTACACGTTTATTTTGTTGCGCTCCAGGAAAAGAACAAAGTGCAAAAATTACAGCAGATTGTTTAAATGATATATTTGAGTTTTACCCTTTGTTGAGAAATGAAGTTAAAACATTTGTAGAAAATAAAGATTACACTAAACTTATTTTCTACAATGGTTCTAAATATGATGTTGTGCAAATGAGAGATACCACTCGTGGGGGTCGTAGATTTGGTGGTGCGATTGAAGAAATTGTAGACAAAAAATTTGATGGCGACATATTGAATTCGGTAGTAATCCCTCTTATGGCTAATGACCGTACTGCCATGTGTAATAAAATTGATCCTAATGAGATACATAAATGCGAGATATATTTAACAACGGCTGGCACACAGCAACAATTTGGATATCAAAAATTAAGAGAAGTTTATCAAGATATGATAGATGGTAAATCTGCGTTTTGTCTTGGTAATTCATATGAACTCCCTTGTTTACATGGACAATTAGATATTGATTTTATAGAAGAACTGCGGGAATCTCCAACTTATAGTATTATGGATTTTATGCGTGAATATCAATCGATCTGGACAGGTTCTTCATCCGGTTCGTTAGTATCAGATGAAAAATTGAAAAAGTCCAGAGTTGTTGGTGTTGCCGAATGGGAACATTGTGGAGATAATAAAGTAGAATATTGTTTAGCATATGATGTTAGTCGTAATGAAGGCGATGAAAATGCTCTTTCTTGTTTGGTTGTGATAAAGTTAACACCTAAAGATAACGGAGATTATGTTAAAGAAGTTGTAAATATATTTTCTATGGAAGGTCAGCATGATACATGGCAAGCTAAATTTTTAAAACAAAAAGTTAAAGAATTTAAAGCAAGAATATTAGTAGTTGATGCAAATGGATTAGGTTCTGGAGTTGTAGACCAATTAATTTTAGATTTAAATGATGGTAATCCACCTTATAAAGTTGTAAATGATGACAAAGGAATATGGACTAAATATGAGTCTGATAATGGGATACCTATGGTGTTTGCTTTAAAAGCACAGAATAAAGATACTCGCAACAGCGATATGATTAATCATTTTATGCAAGTGTTTAACAAATTAAATGTCGGGTTGTTAAAATCTAAACACGAAGGAATAAAAGAATTAGAAAAAAAGTTAAAAAGAAGAATAAAAGAAAGTGAAGAGTTAGCTAATGCTGAAATACCTTATATTTTAACTGACAACCTATGTGAAGAGATAATGAATTTAACATATAAACAGGCTGGTGCTGAAACCAAAATTGAGCGTGTTTCTAGGGCAATACCTAAGGATAAATTTTCCGCATTATTATATGGTTTATATTGGGTTTATTTAGAAGAAAAGAAAAATAAAATTTCAAAAAAACAAAAATTTAATTGGTTAGATTATGTTTTATATTAAAAATTACATAATGAGGAGGTGATTATGTTTGGCAAAAATTAAAAACAATATTAGTAAGACAAAAAAAACTGACACACTTATTAAAAACAACGAAGAAAAATTAAAAGAGAATAAATTTTTTATACCTGAAAATTATGCTCGGAGTAATGTCCAACCTTTATGGGCTACAACACCTCCAAATTCAGCTACTAGAGTTTATACTAGCGAACAAATAAATAGATTGCTACTTAACCCTTATGGTAATTATAAAGAATTACAAAATATATCCAATTATCTTTTATATAATTCTCCGATGTATAATAATTTTCTTGATTATTTATCTAACATTTTAACATGGGACTATGTTTTAGAATGCGAAGACGTTGATGATGTAAAAGAAGCGACAATTAGAAATAGATATTATGAAGCTGCTAAAACAGTTTATAAAATAAATGTAAAAACAGTTTTTCCTTCTCTTCTTAGAAGGTCGCTAATTAACGGAGAGAGTTATTTTTACAATATGATGGATGATACCAATAATATAATAGTTGAAATAGATTCTTCTATATGTCAACTTAGTCATATCGATGATAATAATATTTGGAGATATTATGTTAATGTTAGCTTAATTGATCCTTTAAGAGTTTATGAGTATCCAAAAGAAATTCAAAATTATTATCAGGAATGGAAAGATGGAGGTAAGAAAAAAACTAAAAAAACTATAGATGGTATAAGTGTCCCTGAATATTTATATCAAGTAAGTAATAAGGGGTTTGCCATTTTTGTCCACATGAGAAAAGTGCAACACGATTATCCTTATTTTGCACCAATGTTTGGGGATTTAAGTTCTTTAGAAGCAGATAAAGATTATCAATCAGATTATATAAAAGAAAACAATATAAAATTAGTTCATATGAAGGTTCCAGTAAACAAAGATACTGGCGAACCACTTATGGAAAAACCAATTGTAGAAGCCTATCATGAGTCTGCAAAATCACATTTACCACGCAATACTGCTCCTCTTACAAACCCTTTTGATTGTACGGGTATTGCGTTAGATAAAGTTCAATCAAATGTAATTAATTTAGTCGAACATTCAAATAAGGTGGTTATGCAAGATAGCGGTATTAGTGAAAGTATTTTTAATGCTGCGAGTACATTAGGGTTAGAATACTCTACACTTGCTGATGCTTCAAAAATTTATCCTTTGCTTTATTTTTTTGAAAATTTTGTTAATTTGCAAATTAAACAATATAAATGTAAAGTAAAATTTTTAAAAATAAATCAGTTTAATCAATTGGATTGGCATGAAAGATATTATAGCGATGTTCAGGCTGGTGGAAGTAGGAGTTTGTTTGCAGTTACTAGTGGAATAGAACCTTATGATATTATGAATCTTGCTAAAACTGAAAAAGTATTGGATATGGATAGTTGGTTAGAACCAAAGATAAATAGTTCGCAACTTTCAGTAGACGACTTAAAGAATGGTAGACCAAAAAAGAAGGCTAAAGATAAAACAGATAGTGCAAATAAAGTTGATGAGTATAAATAGAATTCCAGGATATAAAAAGGTGGTTGAAGAATGAAATTTATTTATGTTTTTCATAAGGATGTTGCGAAGGATTTAGAAGAATCTGGTTTACAAAAATATGGCGAAACAATTATTGATGGTAAACCAGTAACTATATTTCTTAATAATAAGGAGATTTATATATCAAAATATGCCAAGAATGAAATACTCTTATCTAATAAACTGTTTTTTAATTGAAGGTGGTGATATGTAGTTGAAACAATATCTTAGTATCCCTGTCCAATATAAAACTTCTACACAATTACAAGAAGACGATCTTAAAATACCTGTTGAAATATTAGTTATGCATGATAAAACAAATCTTAATAAATCTAATTTTGAATTTGAAGTAATAGATGCTGATGTTACTAAAGAATCAATTAAAAATATACCTATACTTGGTTATATTAAAAAAATTGATGGAAGTGATGCAAAAGATTTTTCTGGGCATGAAATGGAAATAGTTTTTAAAGATGGGGAAATTGAAGTAATCTATCTTGAACGTCCTATTGGTGTTGTACCGGAAACTAATCAATATGAATACGTTGAGAAAAATGGTAAGAAATATGTTAAAGTAATTGGTTATCTATGGAAAGACTATATTAATCAAGGTTATGAAATTCTCCAAGAAAATCCAAATAAATCGGTATCAATGGAAATAGTTGTTGATGCGTATGAAGTAAGAGAAGACGGTATCATAGATATTAAAGCATATCGATATACTGGTATAACTATATTGGGTGATAATATATTACCTGGTATGGAGGGTGCTAGTATGCGGGTTCTTGGGAAATTTGATAATAATCAGAAATTCTCTCAAGAGTTTTATAAGAGAGTTGAACAGCTTAATAAAGAACTTAATTCTCAATCTTCTTCGTTGGAAGGGGGTGAAGCACAAACGATGGGAAAAAAAAAGGAAGGTGATAATATGGATATGAGTTTTTCTGTCACATATAATCAAAGAAGAGAGGCATTAAGAAATGCTTTAGACCCAGTTATAGTTAGAGATGGAGAAGATAAAATAATCGAAGAAACTTATTATTGGGTTTCAGATTTTGATGATGAATTTGTATATGTAGAAAAAAATTACTGGACGGCAAATGATTATGAGTGTACATATGGTAGAGTCAAATATTCATTTGATGAAGCTACTATTACTGCTACGGTTGATATGAGTTCATGGGAAAAAATGATTAAAGTTTGGTTAACCGAAGCAGAAAATCAAAAAATACAAGAAGATAGGAGTAAATTTGAATCTACGTTTGAAGAAAATGAACAGTTAAAAACTAAATTAGCTGAGTTTGAATCTGCCATTAATGAAAAAGATGTTTTAATATCTCAATTAACAGAGTATAAAAATAAAAATGAATTTGAAATCGTTAAATTTGATATTGAATCATTAGTTGAAGAATTTGAGCCTATTCTTGCAGAGAATGAAGAATTTAAAGCATTGAAGAACAACATATCTCAATCATTTGAGAAAGGTGAATTATTTATTGAATTAGATGCTTTAGAAAAAGAATTATATGCAATCGAAGGTAAAATGAAGCACAAACCTAATACTAATAAACAAAAGAAACAGAATTTTAGTAGAGTTAGTATAGGTACTAATATATCTAATACTAACGATGGTTTATATGGTAGTGCTGAAAAGTATATTAAAAAAGAAAAATAATTATTTATAATAGGAGGTAATAAATTTATGGCTAATCAAATCGTATTAAATCGAATAAGTGCTACTTGCCCTATATTTAATGTGGTAGCTCCTGCTGATTGTGCAAATGGATATATTGTAGTGGTTGGAACACAGGCTGCTGATAAGACTTATGCATGTGCTGCTCCTGTTGCTGTAGATGATGCTGGAATGGTAATGGTGCTTGATGTTCCTCTTTCTTATGAAGCAGAAAAAACTGAAAACGATTACGTAATTGCTACTGGTCAAGTTGTAAGGGCTTATGCTCCGTATGTTGGAATGGTAGTTTCTATTCCTGTTGCTAATGTAACTAATACAAGTGCTCTTGACGTTGGAAAATTTGTTGTTCCTAAAGCCGGTGCAATGAAACCTGAATGTCTTGACACACTAGCAACTGGTGAAGAAGTAGTCTTTGTTATTGATGAACTTTTTACAAAAGCTGGAGTACCAATGGTCAAAATTAGATGTATCAAAGCATATTAAAATTAAAATATAAAAGAAGGAGGAATATATAATATGAATATTTTTGTAATGACTGACTTACAAAAACTTGCTTTCGATGCTTCTAATAGTGTCGTAAGAGAAGGATATACAAAAGAACAACTCAATGAGGCTATCCGTAATGCAGTTAGAGATGCTTGCGGGGGCGAATGGAATTATTATAAGTTCATGGAAAATAGGTATAAAGTTTTTGCTATTATGGCAGAAATTATGCCCGTTGCCATGCACGCTAACCTTGCTGGTAAATTTGATGCTTTTGCAGAATTTAAAGATACTGCTGTAGGCGACAAACCATACTTCTTTGTTGAGGATAATACTACATATCCCGTAGTTACTGTTGCTCGTGGTAATATGGATGTTGAAAGAAATAAAATTATAGACAGAAACTTTACAGTTGCTACTACTAATAAAGCAATAAAATTCTACGAAGAATTTGATATGTTTATGGCGGGTAAAATGGATATGGGTAGATTAACTGAAAAGGCTTCTGTCGCTATGTCTAACTATGTTGGTGAACTTATCTCTGATACTATTTATAATTCTTATTCTGCCGTTGGAACCAACTTTAAAGTGAATGGTGGTTTTGATGCTGCTTCCCTCACTAATTTAATTGAGCATGTTAAAGCTGCCAATGGAGTTGAAAAAGTACAGATTTTTGGGACAACTACAAGTCTTGTTAATATAGCTGATGGTTTTGGTTATTCCGACAGGGCTAGGGATACTGCTAATAATATAGGATATTACGATACCTTTAGGGGTACTGATTTATTTGCTCTTCCTCAAGCATATGGTGCAGGTACTAATTCTTTTAAAGTTAATACTAATTATATAATAGTTCTTCCTGCAAGCGAGAAGATCGTTAAGGTTCTTTTTGAAGGCGAAGCTCTTGTCGATATGAAAGATGGTATGGGCAGAAATGATATGCAACCAGAAATATTCTTTTCACGTAGAATAGGTGCAGGTGCTATTACTGTTCCTGAAGGTAAATATGGTCTGTATAGATTCGAGTAATATATAGGGGAGGAAACTCCCCTTTTTTCATTAAAATAAGAATTTAAGAAGAGGTGTATTTTAGAATATGGCTAAAAGAGGAAACCCTAGTTGGGTTAAAAAAGATAAAGAAGTTAAAAATGAAAATGAACAAATAATAGAAAATCAAATTAAGGCTGAAAAAAAAGATGACATTGATGCTTTAATCGCAAAAGCGGTAGCTGAAGCACTCAAAAAACAAAAAATAGAATTAATGTCGCAAATTCCTAATCAACCAAAAACCAAAAAAACAAAACATAGGTTTATACCAGAACATGCTAGAGTTAGGCTTCAGACTAATGTAGATGGGAAATTTATTATTAATGATACGAGAGGTCAAAGTTTTTTTTATGAGTTAAATGGATATGGTGATAGTGTCACGATTTCTTTTAAAGAATTAAAAAATTACTATGGTAAAAACTATGTTTTGTTTACTTCTGGTAAATTGGCTATAACAGAAGTGATTGTAGACACAGAAGTAGAGTTAGAAGACGTAATTAGAGATTTGAATTTAACTAATATTTATTATAACGAAAAGAAAATTAGTCCTATTGATATTGAAAAACTATTTTCTAAAGAGGTAACAATAGAAGAGTTTGAAAATAAAGTTAAAAATTCAAATGAAGTAGCAGAAACCATAGTTGAAGTCGGGTATGTTTTATATAGAAAAGGTTTATTTAATGACAATAGTAAGATGAATTTTCTTAGACAACAATTTAGAAACCCTGATTTATTTACCAAATAAAGGGGTGATGATTGATGGCAACCCCATACAGTGATATTTATACTAAATCAAGTATATTATTTGATGATAGTAATTTATTATCTATACTCACAGACGAAGAATATGAAGAATTACTTCAGATATTTTTAAACAAAGCAAAAACTTTATATTTTAAATCTTGTACAAAAGATTTAACAGATGTTGATAATGAAGAAAAACAATTTAATGAAGATTTAAGCGAAGAAGAACAATGGATATTAGCAGAAGGGATTAAACTTGTATGGTTAGAAAAACAATTATACAAGGAAAAAGAATTAAGAAATAGGATTTCGACTAAAGATTATAGTTTGCATAGTCCGGCAAACTTGATAGAAAAATTGACTGGATTGGTTAATGAAACACGTAAAACCCTAAAATCTTATGTAGTTGATTATACATTTAATAATTTTTCAGGATTTAATTAAAATAACAAAAATATAAAGAGAGGAAGTGTATGGCATGGGATATACACTTGATGGTTTAACTATTTTTCATAAAAAATGGTTTGCAGATGTACCAGTAAATGCGAAAAAAGCGTCTCTTAGTACAAACTTTTTAACCCCAGACAGTAATCTAAAATTTGAATCGGTTACACCTGGTCTTACGGGAAATGATTTGACTGTAACGTATGCAGACCCAGGCAAAGCAAATTCAGCTTTATCAGCAGAATTAGCAGATAATAATTTAGTAATTTATTTAAAAACAAACAATACACCAATAGCTGCCGAATCTGTGGTCGGTGACATCACGATTGAAGTAGATGAAGCTGGTGCTGATGGAAATGATTATACCGTTGAAGTTGTAGCAGGCGAGGAAGTTGACGGAGCGTTAGACGCAGAATTAGTTGAGGACGTTCTTACTGTCACATTAGGTACTTTGGCTGCCAACGTACAGGCTACTACAACTATTGAAACCGCAACTGGTGGAGACCCCGCACCTTCCATTTCTGTTTCCGCAACTGCTGGTGGAGATTATGATGGTACTGCCGGAAATGGTATCCAAGTTGTGTTTGTTGATTCTGGAGCTGGTGGTAGGTCTGCATCTATAGACGGAGGAGTTATTACTATTGATTTTGGTGGCGAGGCTACTATAACTACTGCGAATTTAGCAACAACAATAAGTACAATTACTGGAATTAGCTCATCTGAAGTTCAAGCTGGTGTATTTACTGCTACTGATGATGTAGATGTCACTACTGGTGAATTATCTGGTGGTTTAGATGCAGGGGATTTAGACGCTACTAAAAATACCGTTACTTTAGTTGCTGGAAAAATTAATTCAAAAGAAGGTGCAACTTTTACTGCTAGTTTTGATCCTGAAGATGCGAATAAAGTAGTTGGGGAAGATTATATTGGTACTTATAAATTTAGTGGAGGTTTAGATTATTCCCCTGTATCAACAGCAGCTGAGGTATTAGAAGCGGTTGAAGATATAGATGGCATCGATAAAGTATTAACCGTTGAATTAGTTAGTGCATCTGGTGTAGGTGTAGTACCTTTTATGGAGCCAACAAATTTTACTGGTGGTCAATACGCAACTCCTTGTAATGCTTCTAAGGCAGCAATTGTAATTGATGATACTATATATATAACTGATAAACCAGTCAATAAATGGACTGAGGATGGTTGGTATAGTGCAACACTTACTAAATTATAATCAATAAAATAAGGAGGGAGATAATTGGGTACGTATGATCTTTTTAGAAAAATAGCGCAGAGTTCTTTGACGGAAAAAGAGCGTGACGTGGCTCAAATGAAAAATGATTTATTATATAGTTTTGAATCTACTCCCTCCTTTTATGGTGTTACTATAAATGGTGTTAGTAAAAAGGTTCATTTAATTACAGAAAAAAATAATAAGAAAATGCTTTCCAAACCTAATGAAAGTTTTAGTGTTGGTGATATTGTAGTAGTCCCTGATTGGAATAATACAACATGGTTAGTTTCTGAATTAGATATAGATTGTCAAATTCAAACAAAAGGAATTATTTTAGAATGCGATAATGTATTAACTTTTTATAAATCAGGCATTGTTCCTATACCTACGAAAATTCCATATGTGGTTTTTGACAGTATAGCTCTAACACGAATGGGTGTAGATAGTAATAAATATTTAACTGTTCCAAATAGCCGTATGATGATATTGATTCCAGATACGGATATTACAAGAAATATTGAACGTGACGATATATATAAACTTTATGATAGTAATAATATTCAAGATAATTATAAAGTAATAGACATAAATCGTGTTAGAAAACCAGGATTAATTATTCTTGAACTTGAGCATTGTAGTGAACAACAAGTTTTACCAACCTACACTATCAATATACTTAATGGTACAGACTTATCACTTATATTGGGCAATACATTAACTTTAAATGCTGAAGTGTTGGCTGATGACAATATTATCTCCCCTACTCCCCCACTCATCTACGAATCTAGTAATGACGAAATAGCAACCGTAGAAAATGGTATTATTACATCTATTGCTGTTGGTGAGTGTACTATTACAGTTAGTTTAGAAAGTGACCCAACTGTGACAGCCAATATTGATTTGTCGGTTGAAGAAATTGTTGAGGATTTATTTACTGTAGATGTGTACGGTGATTCAACTGTAGTTTTATCCAATAATATTACGCTTGAAGCATTAGTATATAACAATGGAGTAATTGATGAAACCAAAGGAGTGAATTGGACATTAAGTAATGACGATGGCAGTAGTAATGTTTATCTTACAATTGCTAGTCAGGATAGTAATTCTATAACTCTAACAGCAACAAGTGATTCAAGTTATAAAAATAAATACGTAACAGTAAAAGGTAGTTATACTAAAGATGGTAGTATTTTCGATACTCACCAGATTAAAATTATTAGTCTATTTTAGGAGGTGATAAAGTGTCAGAATTAATTACACTATCTGAAGTTGGTAGGATTCTTTCAAACATTGGTAATAAACTAATACAATGTAAAGATATATTAAAACTCATTAATTATAATACTCCTGATGCTTTATCACAATCAGATGTGTCTTTACAGGATATTATTAAATTAGTTGGAAAGGGTTCTAATCCTAAATCAGAACAAAAAATATTTAAAACTCCTTTTAATGATAATATTGTTGATGATGTAAGGTCTGAAATTAGATTTTTTACCCCATTACTAAAACCTAACAATATTTATATATCAGAAGTCATAATTTCATTCCAAATAATAGTTCATAATAGTATTTGGGATTTAGAAGAAAACCAAAGACCATTGGTTTTACTTCATGAAATACTTAAAAATTTTAATGGATATGATATAGGTAGTATTGGAGAACTTCAATTGTCTGATTCGATTAGAATCTTCAACTGGAACAATAGTTTCACAGGTTATCAGGTGAATTTCAAAACAAGGACGCAATGATTATGGGTAAATTAAATATATTAT
>JGI24502J29692_10011626_pt1 | contig 10765 bp, 7 predicted proteins | sample BioPla3RNA1_FD_29692 | JGI IMG/M metagenome (IMG submission 29692)
GGAGGTTATATGGATAAGATTTTAAGAAAACTAGTGTCAAAAAAGGGGATGACGATTACCGCTATCGTCTTTGTAGTTTTACTTATTGCTTCAATCGGTTTTGCTTTCATGACAAAGGTAAATTACAATATGTCTTTATACCTTCCAGAAGACTCAAAGACAAAACAATCAATGGAGGTTTTTGAGGAAGAGTTTGGACTAACAACAATGCTTCAAGTTATGATTTCGGATACTAATAATGAAGAAGTAGCTGAGATTGTTGATGAAGTAAAGCAAATTGAAGGAGTAAAAAGTGTTAACTGGTTAGGTGATGTAGCGGATTTAAAACAACCAGTTGATGCTGTTAGTAATCCTTTAGTCAATCGTTTTTATAAAGATGGTAATTACTTACTAACAATTGAGATGAATGAAGATGAGTATAGTTTAGTTACCGATCAAGCAATTGATAAAACGCAAGACTATTTAAAAACGAAAGCTGTTACGGTTAATTATCGTGGACCAGCAATGTCGGCCAAAACTACAAGAGATTTAACGGCGCGAGAAACTTTAAATATTATGGCAGTTGTAGTTCCTGTTGCTTTAATCATTCTAATCATTGGTTCTACATCATGGATTGAACCAGTTGTAGTTTTAATAAGTTTATTAACTGCGATTGTAATTAATTTAGGTGTTAATGGTTTTATGCCTAATATTTCTTTTATTACAATGGCAATGGCATCAGCATTGCAGCTTGCAGTGAGCCTCGACTACTCGCTCTTCTTTGTTCATAGGTACTATGAAAAAAGGGAAGCGGGGATGGATAAGAGGAAAGCTGCTGTAAGTTCAATGAAAGATGCTTTAGGTTCAGTAACCGCATCATGCTTAACAACTGTATTTGGCTTCTTAGCTTTAGTCTTTATGCGTTATCGCATCGGTGCTGATATTGGAATTAACCTAGCAAAAGCTGTCTTTATTAGTTATTTAGTTGCCTTGTTTATGATGCCAATGTTACTTATTGTTTTTGATAAGTGGCTTTTAAAGAGTAAACATAAAAGCTTTGTTCCTAACTTTAAGAAAATTGGGGGAAGGATTCATAAAGGAAGATTCCCGATTGTAGCAATCTTTTTAGTAGTTATGGGAATAGCTGTTGTTTTCCAATCTAAAACAAAATTCTTTTATGGAGATCAGGGAGTATTAGAAGAAGATGATCCTGTTGTTGTTCAAGATGTAGCAATTACCAATGAGTTTGGATATTTCCAACCAGTTGTTATTTTATATGATAAAGATGCAAAAACTGAGGCTGTAGCAGTAGCTGAAGTTTTACAAGATCATGAATTAATAGATGGTATTGATAGTATCGTAACATCAATTCCTAAAACTATTCCTAGTGATATGATACCTGCTGAGTATTTAGATAGGTTTGTTGGGGATAAGTATGCGAGAATGATTGTTTCGATTAAAGTAATGGATGAAACAGAAGATATGTATCAAGTCGCAGAAGATATTGAGCGCATCTGTAAAGAAAACTTTGGTGATAATTACTATACTTTAGGTTATGCATCATCGATTACGGAGATTAAAGATACGGTAACTGCTGATGGAATTATTGTTCAGATTATCTCTGTTGTTACAATAGCCTTAATTGTAGGTTTAATCTTTAAGTCAATTTCGATTCCAATTGTTTTAGTTTTAGTTATTCAAACAGCAATTTGGATTAACTTTGCAATTCCTTACTTTACAGACAAGACGCTAACATATATCGGTTATCTAGTTGTATCAAGCTTGCAACTAGGGGCAACGATTGACTATGCCGTACTACTCACAAGTAGGTATATGGAATTTAGAGAGCAAAAGATGGAGAAAAAACAAGCACTATCTTTGGCAATGCAAAAGTCAGTTAATACAATTTTAGTTTCATGTTTTGTGTTAGCTGCGGCAGGGTTTGTAGAGATGCTTATGAGTAATGTACCTAGTGTATCAGAAATGGGACTTCTAATTGGTCGTGGTGTATTACTATCAGGCTTATTAGTTTTGGTTGCTTTACCAGCACTATTAGTACTTTTAGATAAACCTATTCAAATGCTAACATTTAATAAAAAGAAGAACAAGGAGGAAAATATATGAAAAAAAGATTTGTAATTATATTATTACTGGTTTTATCTATTTTCATGCTAACAAGTTGTAAGAAAGATGATGAGCCTGTTGTTGTAAAAAAGGATCCATTTATTCCTTCACAAACTAAAGTAATTGCAGAAAACATGCAAGAAGAAACAGTTTTTGCTGTTTTAGATGCAGAAGGAAATATTGTTTCTTTAAAAGTAGTAGCAGTATTAGATAATGTTGAAGCTGATAATTACTATACAATTAATGCTCGTACTTTAGGAACTAATGCTAACTTATCAGAAAACAATCCTTTAGTAAAAGAAGGTAACTTAATTAAAATACCAGTTAAAAATGCTAAAAATAAATATTATTATGAGTTAGAGTTAGATAAAACTAAGTATGAATTACCATATAAATTTAAGTTTACCTATTATTTAGGTGAAGAAGAAAAAACTTTAAATGAAATTCTTGGGAAAGCTGGAACGTTTAAAATTAAATTAGAGATTACTCCTAATGAAGCAGTTGCAAAAGAAATAAGAGAACAGTTTGTAGCACAAGTACAAGTACCGATTGATATTGATAAAGCAGAAGTAATTGATGATGATGGAGCAATGACATCTGTTCTAGCAGGTTCAGTTAGAACGATAGCTTATTTTGGGATGCCAGGATCAAAGTCTAGTTATGAGTTAACGATTAAAACTGATTCATTTATGAGAATCAATGCTACAATTAGCCTTCAAGCTATCGATATGAGTTCAATTGATTTGGAAAATATATTTGCTAATCTAAATATGTTTGGTGAAGAATTATCACCAGAAGCGTTAAAGGCAATGGTAATCTTGATGCTTGGTGGTCTAGCAGAAGGGATGTCGGAATTTTCATTTATCCATTTATTAAATACGCAAATTAAAGGAGCATTACAAGGTGTACTAGAAAATCCAATGGACTTTTCTGGATTAGACCAATTAGGAGTAGCAATTCAAAATATTGCCCCACCAGTTGCATCAATCGCTGATGAAGAGTTAAGAGGTCAAATTCTTGCTTCATACTTAGCAGTAACAGTAGCAGCTAGTGAAGCTTTTGCACCTGAAATTATGACATCTATTCAAGAATGTATTGTTCAAGTAGGAACAGATGTTTCAAGAATGGAAAGTTATGATCCAAAATATCAAAAGATTGTTGCTACTAAGACTGCTTTAGAAGGCTTAATTCCTAAAATTGAAGCTTTAGATATTAGTATCTTAGAAGATGTTGCTTTAATTAAAAACAATATTGCTTCTATGGGAAGTGATTATGCTTTATATGATAATGATGTAAAAGAAGTTTTTGATAATTTTCATAAGTTATTAAATAATATTGAAACACTAGGAACTAAAATTGGTGTTTTAATCCAAAAGTTAGCTGAATATCAAGCAATGATGGTGGCTAATCAAGATGCTTTTGGCTCAGATCCAGCAGTTATTGCTCAAGTTCAAACTATTATTAATACAATTTCTAATGAGCAAGGTACAGGCTTAATTAATCAACTTACAGGTATTGCATCACAAATTGAAAGTTCAATGCCTACAACTGATGATTTAACTGCTTTAGGTGCTTTATTTAATAAAAACCCAGAAACTGGTCTAACACCTTTAGATATGCCGTTATTTGCAATTTTAGAATTTTCCAAAGAAGTAAATTCCGTTAATGTAGATACTCCTATGAGTGCAATGACGTTACTTGATGGCTTATCAATTGCAGCACAAGCAAAACAAGCTTTTGCTTCATCTGCAAGTGAAGAAGAAACAATTTTTTATTCCTTTGCCTCTCTTGACGTTTTACAAGTAAAATCATTGCAATTTGTTATTACCCAAAAGTAATAACGTAAAAAGCCTTTCCTAATAAAAAAATCTCTCTCGTTAGGAGAGGTTTTTTATTTTATTATGACCTTATTTATGATATAATATGATAAATGGTGATAATATGACAAAAATTGACAAAACAAAATATACGCCTATGATGAGGCAATATTTAGAGATTAAAGAAAATTATCCTGATACTTTAGTTTTATATAGGTTAGGAGATTTTTATGAGCTTTTCTTTAATGATGCAATTGTAGCATCAAAAGAGTTAGATATTGTGTTAACAGGGCGAGATGCAGGGATGAAAGATCGCGTTCCAATGTGTGGTGTTCCCTATCATGCTATTGATAGCTATTTAGATAGATTAACTTCTAAAGGTTATAAAGTTGCGATTGTAGAACAAGTTGAAGATCCTAAAGAAGCTAAGGGGATTGTAAAAAGAGAAGTTATTAGAGTTATCACTCCTGGTACGATTACCGAAGGGAGTATAATTTCTGAAGAAGATAACAATTTCTTAGCAACTGTTGCTAAAGAAAAGAATCGTTTTATCTTTGCTTATTCTGACCTATCAACTGGAGAAAACTACATAACAGATATTCCTTTAAATGAAGAGTTATTGCTTCAAGAAATCTTAAATTTAAAGACAAAAGAAATAGTTGTTTCAAGTACATTTGATTTAGGTATTTTTGCTCCTCTAGAGAAAGTAGCTAGTATTACTTATTCTCTTTCTGATGATGAAGAAGACATCTCTTATTTAAAGAAGTTAACTTTAGATTTAGATCGAGAAGAGCAAAAGTGTGCTAATAGACTTTTAAATTATATCGTAAGTACACAAAAAAAAGTTTTGATTCATATGCAAAGCTTTACCAAATATGATATTTCAGGTTACTTAAAGATTGATTTTACTTCAAGACGTAATTTAGAACTTTTAGAGACAATTAGATTTCAAAACAAGAAGAATACTTTGTTTTATACTTTAAATAAAACAAAGACAGCAATGGGAGCAAGATTCTTAAAAAGGAATATTGTTTTTCCTTTAATTGATAAGGCAAAAATTGAAGCAAGATACGATATTATTGATGCTTTACATAAAGCTTTTATTAAAGCAGATGATATTAGAAATATTCTAAATGATATTTATGACTTAGAGAGGATTGTTGGGAGGATTGCCTATGATAATGCTAATCCAAAAGACTTCTTGCAGTTAAAAGCATCATTAAAAGATATTCCTTTATTACAAGCATTACTTAAAGAAATAGGTATTATTAAATATTTCCCTAATCTAGAGGAAATCGAACCTTTTGTTTTTATCTATAAAACAATTAATGATGCGATTAGTGAAGATGCTCCTTATACAATTAAAGAAGGGAGAATCTTTAAAGATGGCTATAGTGAAGAATTAGACACTTTAAGACATTTAAATGACAAAAGTCAAGATTATCTAATTAGCTTAGAACAAAGAGAAAGAAAAAGAACAAATATCAAAAACCTAAAAGTAGGTTACAATAAAGTCTTTGGCTATTATATTGAAATAAGTAAAGGAAATATTCCTTTAGTTAAAGATGAATATGGTTATATTAGAAAACAAACATTAGTTAACTCGGAGCGTTATATAACCGAAGAGTTAAAAGAAAAAGAAACGATGATTTTAAGAGCTGAAGAAAAGATGATGGCTTTAGAATATAATATGTTTGTAAGTATGCGTGATTTATTTAAAGAATATACTCATGCTTTACAAGCTTTAAGTAAAGATCTTGCTTTACTTGATATGATGCAATCATTAGCAAGGGTTGCGAAAGAAAATAATTATGTAAGGCCTAAATTTCAAAAAGAGAGAATTAAGATCATTACTGGCCGTCACCCTGTTTTAGAGCAAGCAGAAGATAACTTTATTCCTAATGATTTAGTTATGGAAGAAGAAAAGATTATGCTAATTACAGGACCAAATATGAGTGGTAAATCTACTTATATGAGGCAAATTGCTTTAATTGCAATTATGGCCCAAATTGGATCTTTTGTTAGTGCAAAAGAAGCTATCTTGCCTTTATTTGATGCTATTTATACTAGGATAGGTGCTAGTGATGATATTATTTCTGGTGAGTCTACATTTATGGTAGAGATGCTTGAAGTAAATAAAGCTTTACAAAATGCAACTAGTAATTCGTTAATCATTTTTGATGAAATAGGTCGTGGTACAGCTACATATGATGGTATTAGTTTAGCGCAAAGTATTATTGAGTATATCCATAATAACATCAAAGCTTATACTTTATTTTCAACGCATTATCATGAACTTACCTCTTTAGACCAAAGTTTAAAGAACTTAAAGAATATTCATGTAAGTATTAAAGAGCGTTTAGGTGAAGTCATCTTTATGCATAAAGTTTTACCTGGTGCTGTTGATCGAAGTTATGGAATTAATGTAGCTAAGTTAGCAAAACTTCCGCTAGAAGTTATTTTAAGAGCAACTGACCTATTACATAAATATGAAACAAAGGGAATTGATAGTGAGAAACTTTCACTTGCTAACTATCAAGCACCACTAATTTATGATTCTAAGACAGAGTTAGAGAAAAACATTTTAGAAGAGATTGAAACGATAGATTTAAATAAAACATCACCACTTGATGCCTTAAATAAACTATCAGAATTACAAAAGAAGTTAAAAAAGTAAGGAGTAAAAGATGATCAAACAACTGGATAAACATTTAATCAATTTAATAAAAGCTGGAGAAGTTATTGAACACTGTTATTCAGTTGTAAAGGAGCTTGTTGAAAATGCAATTGATGCTGGTGCTAAAAATATTGTCATTACTTTAGAAAATTCTGGTTTAAAAGAAATCAAAGTTTTAGATGATGGTAATGGGATGAGTGAGCAAGAAGCAAGGCTTGCAATTTTACCTCATCACACTAGTAAAATCTTAGAAGAAGCTGATTTATATCATATTAATACTTTAGGTTTTAGAGGTGAAGCCCTACCTTCAATTATTGCTGTTTCCTCTTTTAGAATGAAGACATCTGATAATGGTATTCAAGGAATAATGATGTCTTTAAAAGGTGGAGAATTAATTAGTGAAGCATTAATTGCTTTAAATAAAGGAACGGAAATTACTGTTAGAAGTCTATTTTATAACACTCCAGTTCGTTTACAAAACTTAAAAAATGAATATGTAGAGTTAAGTTATATTGCTGACTTTGTAATGAAGATTGCTTTTGCAAGACCAGATATTGCTTTTAAGTTAATCAATAATGATAAATTGTTACTTCAAACTTATGGTTCAGGTAACCTTTTAGAAGTAATTAATGCAGTTTATGGGACAGAAGTTGCTAAGAATATGCTTGAAGTTAAAGGCAGGAGTAACTTATATCAAATATCTGGTTATATTAGTAACTTAAATGTAACTAGGTCAAGTAAAGGCAATATGACTTTTATTGTCAATGGTAGAAGTGTAAAAAACAATAAACTATTTAATATAGTTTTAGCTGCTTATAAAGGTTACTTAATGATTGGGAAATTTCCTTATGTAATCTTAAATATTACTTCAAGTTCAAATTTAATTGATGTAAATATTCACCCATCTAAAATCGAAGTTAGATTTACTGAAGAAAGAGAATTAGAAGAGCTAATTACAGATGTTGTTAGAGAAGCTTTATCTAAAACTAATCTTACTTATAGTTTTGAAGAAGAACAAGTAGAGCCAGAAGAGCCACAAGCAGTTTTAGAACCACAAGAAGAATCGACTAAGCTTGATTTAGAAAACATAGAAATAAAGGAAACTGAAGCTTTAGTAATTGAAAAAGAAGAAGAAAGCCCTATAATTAGGGAAGAGGTTACTCAATATAATCTTGATTTTGAGGAGTTAAAAGAAGAAGTAATAAGTAACTATGACTATGTAGGCCAGTTATTTAATACCTATATAATTCTTGAAGATAAGAATGATTTCTATTTAGTTGACCAACATGCGGCAGCTGAAAGAATAAATTATGAGTTAATTTTAGAATCATTAAGGTTAGAAAATCACAAAAAATATGAGTTACTAGTTCCTATCAATTTAAAATATTCTAAAAAAGATTACTTTCTTGTTTTAGAACATTTAGATGAAATTGAAGCTTTAGGAATTGAACTAGAAGAGTTTGGTAATAATAGTTTTAATATCAGAGTTATTCCTAACTGGATTTTTAGAGGGAAAGAAGAAGAATTTTTAGATCAAATTATTGATGATATCATTCACTCTAAAAAAACTGAACGTGAGGAGTTTTTAGATAATCTAGCAATTAACCTTGCTTGTAAGAAATCAATTAAAGCAAGTGATAGATTAAGTGATCAAGAAGTAAAAAGTTTATTAAAAGATCTAGAACAAACTACAAATCCTTATACTTGTCCTCATGGAAGACCAACTATTGTTAAGCTAAAAAAATATGAACTTGAAAAGATGTTTAAGAGGATTGTATGATTAAGGTTATAGGGATTGTTGGGGCTACAGGTTCTGGTAAGACTTATCTTTCTAATCTACTAGCAAGAAAGTTTAAAGCTGAGATTATTAATACTGATGCTTCTAGTTTTAGAAAAGGATTAGATATTGGTACAGCTAAACCAAAAAATGAAGAAATGTTGGTAAAACATCACTTAATTGACTTTTTAAATCCAATAGAGGATTATTCTATTAATAGTTTTCAAAAGGACTGTCGAAGCAAAATAGAGGAGTTAAATGAAGAAAATAAATTAGTTTTCTTAGTTGGTGGTTCAATGCTTTATCTAAACAGTGTTATTTATGACTATCAGTTTAGTAAAGTAAAACGAGATAAAAAGAAATATTTAGCTTATTCTAACGATGAGCTTTATGAATATTTAATCAAACTAGATCCTGCTTTAAAAGACAAATATCATCCAAATAACAGAAGAAGAATTGAAAGAGCCCTTGACTTAATAGAAGACAATAGCTTAAAGCAAAAACAAACTGAAACTAAGTATTATGACTTTTTGATTATTTTCTTAAATCCAGAAAGAAAAGATTTATATGATAGAATTAATAAAAGAGTAGATTTAATGCTTGAAGAAGGCTTTATAGATGAAGTGAAAGCATTAAAAGAAGCAGGAATTGATCTAACTAAAATCAAAGAAATTGGCTATAAAGAGTTAGGTGATTATTTAGATGGTAAGATTACTTTAGAAGATGCTAAAGAAGTAATAGCACAAAAGACTCGAAATTATGCGAAGAGGCAAATAACTTGGTATCGTAATAAGATTGAAACTGTAGAAGTAAAGGTAGATTACAATAATCTAGATTTAGCACTTAAGAAAAGTGAAGAATTAATAATGAGGTTTTTAAATGGAAAGACTACAAAAGAGAATAGCAAATAGCGGACTTTGTTCGAGAAGAAAAGCAGAAGAGTATATAAAAGAAGGTAGAGTAAAAGTAAACGGGGAAGTTATAACTGAAATGGGTGTTAAAGTATCTCCAAGTGATACAATTTTAGTTGATGATAATCCTTTACCTGTTTTAATTAAAACTTACCTTGTTATGAATAAACCAGTAGGAGTTTTATCTTCCACAACCGATGATCGAGGAAGAAAAACAGTTATTTCTATTCTTCCTCAAGAATATCAAGGTTTAGGTTTATATCCTGTTGGTAGACTAGACTATGATACTAAAGGAGTCCTTTTAATCACTAACGATGGTGATTTTATGAATACTTTAATTGGTCCTAAATCAAACCTAAAAAAAGAATACCTTGCTAGAATTGATGGGATTATTACGAAAGAAGAAGTGAAAAACTTAGCTCAAGGTGTATATATTGATGCTAAAAAAACAAGAAAATGTGATGCTAAGATTATTGATATTGATAAGAAAAACAAATCTTCATTAGTTAGTATCACTTTAGTTGAAGGAAACTACCATCAAGTTAAAAACATGTTTTTAGCTTTAGGTTATAATGTAAAGAAACTAACAAGAGTTAAGTTTGGGGAAGTAGAAATAGGAAACTTATCTCCAGGCGAGATAAGAGAATTAAAACCTCATGAAATTAAAAGGTTAGTAGTTTTAAGTAAATATAAGTTTGTAAAGTAAAAAATAGACTTTTGAAAGTCTATTTTTAATTTCAAAGCCATTTGAATCTTAAAGTTATCTTAAAAAGTATTTGACAATTATTACAATTTGTGACACGATTACGACTAATATAGGGAGGAGTAGAATTAAAATGAAAAATAGAAAAAAATTAATGCTTTTTGCTATCTTAATATTTCTACTTTCTGCATCAGTAAGTAGTGCTTATGCATATTGGGCTGGAACAGTTAATGCACCTGCACCAGAAGATGAGAATATTACTATTAACATTGGTGAAGGTGGGACTGTTACTACTGAAATAGTACTAACTAACCATCCTGATTTTACTGATAAAATATTAGTCCCAACAGGACAAGTTGCTAATAGTGTTGATCCAGGTGTAGGTAAGGAAAATGTAGATGCACTTTATTTTTGTTATAATATAAGATAGACACAATCAGGTGGAAATGCAATTGGTGAATATGGATATTTGAATGTTAAGATTAATAGTATTACTATTGGTGGAGATGCTACTTATGGTGATTTAGTTAAGGTTTATAATGGTTCAAATCTAGATACAAACCCACCACTTATTCCAATAGGTACAACACACACTTTAGATATTATACCACTAGCAGCTGATCTTCCATCTGCTGGGTGGTTTACATTTAAATTAACTGAACCAGCTAACAAAACTATTTATGATGCTATTAAAGGGAAACCGATTGCTATTCAATTGGAGTTTAATGTTGTTCCTGGAGCTCCGGAACCAGGACCACCACCGCCTCCATAGAAAAT
>JGI24502J29692_10006908_pt1 | contig 10762 bp, 4 predicted proteins | sample BioPla3RNA1_FD_29692 | JGI IMG/M metagenome (IMG submission 29692)
GTGGTTATTAATAAATGAGGAGTTAAGATGAACGCAGATTTAAAAAAAATTGTATTTACTCTAATCGTCGCAACTTTTGTTGGGGCACTCGTATCGTGCTCTTTTTTTGATTCTGCAAGTGAAAAACCTAGTTTAGATGAAAGTAAAAAGTATGGATCGCTTATTATTAATTCTAGCAATGCTAGAGCTATTGCTATTGCTGATGTAAAATATGCGAGTGTAGTTGTAAGTGGTACAGGTATTCAAGCAGGCAGTGAGCCAAGTGCTTCGAATGTTTCTGTAACAGGAGGAAGAGGTTCTAGCTCTCCTATAACAAATATCCCTGTTGGAAAAAATCGTATTGTTACGGTGCAAGCTTTCGATGCGAGCAATACAAAAATTGACGGTTTTTATCTACGTGCTGTTGTTGATATTGAAGCTGGAAGTAATTCTGTTACTGTAAACTGGGCAACGACTGCTTTGGGATCTGTTTTTGCAAAATTGCATGAAGATGGTGTTAATATTTCTGCTATTAGTAATTCTGATAAAAATGCAATTCAAGCAGCAATCGATTCTTCAAAACATGCGAGTTTAATAAATGTACAAGAAATTGCGAGTGATTATGCAAATGGGTCCTTACAATCAAGTGCTCAATATGTATTATCTCCTGCAAGTTTGTCTTTTGCTGCAGTAAATGCTTCTGGATATACAATTACTTTTTCTGATCCGCTTTCTGTAACAAAAACGCTTAGTACAGAAACATCTGGTTCTGTAACAAATATTGCACCTGGAAACTGGACAGTAACTGTAAAAGACGGTTCTAGTATAAAATTTTCTCAAAAGCTTAATTTTATAAGTGCTCAAACAACTGACTTGGGTACGATTGGAAATCCACTTGTCAATAAAGTAATTATCTTTGTAAAAGCTTCAGCTGCACCAACGATTTGGGCATGGGAAACATCGGGATCTGAAGTTGAATTAACAAAAGCACTTGATTTTAGTTGGGATACACAACCAAGTATGGAAAACGTTCCATCTTCTTACATGAATAATCCAACTGGTTGGTATATGCATGATATAACAACAGTATCTTCCAATGGAAATATTAAATTTATCTTAAACAAAGGTTCAGAAGTTAATTCAAATAAAACAAGTACATTCTGGTATGATGGATCAAGTTTTCATGATGCAGATCCTACAATAATTTCATCTCCAAGTGATCCAGGTGATCCAGGTGATCCAGGTGATCCAAATAATCCAGGCGACCCGGGCAGTCCTGGTGATCCCGGCAATCCGACAAACCCTCCAGGTCCTGCTGGTCCTCCTGTAGACTTAGAGGTTTATAGTACAAATGCAGCTGGACGAGGTGTAAATAAAACAATTACAAGTTTTTCAGACTGGGATGTTTCGATGATTATTGCACAAGGAGCTGCAAATGATGATCCACGAGCTTTTAGAGGCTATCATGAAAAAGCAGTCGACTTATATTCATTGAGTGCTGCTTATGATGATACAAACCTTTATTTAATGGTCGAAATGCCAAGCATTGATGATGATCGAGATATAATATCTAAGGACTGGCAATATGCACTTGATGAAAATCTAGGCATGGGAATAGGTATTAACACAGGCAAAGGAGTAATTGGAACCGGCGAAATGGATGAAGGTAAAACTCCATGGTGTGATGATATTTATTATTCTATACAAGAAGGAATTGATACATTGTTAATGTTCCATCCTGCAGAACATGGCACCCCAGGTTTGTTTCGTACAAAGAGTTCTGGTTTATTTAGCTATGATGAAGAATATTGCCTTAAATGGACAGACTTTGGCATAACAACAGCTCGTGAAATAGGTCTTATGAGTTCAACAATGTATGGAAGACAAGATAATTATGGTTTAAGTGAAGCAGAATATCTTGCAAAAACAGATTTTGAAGATCTTTTGAAAGTAAAAACTGGTGTTACAGGTTATATGTATCAAATAACAATACCGCTTGCAGCTTTGGATATAAATAAGTCATATATTCAGACAACAGGCATCTCTCTTATGACATTTAGTACTTTTGGAACTTCTATGATGGATGCACTTCCTTGGTGTTCAAGTTTAATTGATTGTGCAACAGATGCTTATTCAAAAGATGATTCAACTTCAAAAGAAAAAGAAGATTTTGATTTGTATAATGTTCCACTTGCACGAGTTGGTGGAAATTAAATAAAAATCGGGTACAAAAAAGACTAATCTTTTTTGTATGTCTTTGGTTGAGAGTATTCTAAAAAAAAAGGTATTGTTTTATGGTGAAAAAAAACATTTTTAAAATAAGCGTATTGGTAATGTTCTTTGTGTTGCTTACAGCTTGTTCTTTTTTAAATTTATTTGAAAAGCCTTTCGATGCTAAGCAGAACATAAATGCAAAGTTTGGAACATTAAAAATTAGTACGGCTTCTTCGAGTGGAGAAAGAGCTATCGATATAGCTGAAATCAAATCTGCTCGTATAATAGTTAGTGGAACAGGGATTGCTTCTGGTAATGAACCAAGTGTAAACAATGTTGTTGTAAATAATGGTCATGGTTCGGGCTTTACCGTTACTAACATTCCTGTTGGGAAAAATCGCATTGTTACAGTACAAGCTTATGATAGCAATAACGCAAAAATTGATGGAATTCGCCTGCGTGCTATTGTTGATATAAATGCAGGCAACAATTCTGTAGTTGTAAACTGGTCAACGACTGCTTTGGGATCTGTTTTTGCAAAATTGCATGAAGATGGTGTTAATATTTCTGATATTAGTAGTTCTGATAAAAATGCAATTCAAGCAGCAATCGATTCTTCAGAGCATGCGAGTTTGATAGATACAGAAGCAATTGCAAATGATTACAAAACTGGAGTAGGGAACCTAAAGCAAAAATCTGCTTATGTTTTAAGCCCTGCAAGTCTTAAACTTAGCTATACGCAAGCACAATCGTACAAAATTGTAGTAAGCGATCCTTCTTCTGCAGTACTCAATGCAAGTTCTGGCGAAAATACTTTGATAAATATAGCACCAGGGACCTGGAAAGTTACTTTAATTGATTCAAACAATATTATCATAAAAACACTTTCATTAAAGAATTTTTTATCAGGTCAAACACTAGATCTCGGAAGCTTAGATGAAGTACCTTTAACTGATATTATTGTGCATGCAAAACCTCATTCATATATTCACTATTGGGCAACAGATCAAGAAGGTACATCGAAAAAAATGAATGATGAAGCTAATGGCTGGTTTGGCTTTGAGTTTGAAAACACAAGTTCTATAAATCTATTGTTTTCAACCTCAAATATAGTAAATGGAGATTGGTCAGGAAAAACAGAAGACCTTGTTCTTAACGAATGTGGTGAGTATTGGTATGCTAACAATAAATGGCATAACACAAACCCTGAAAAACCAGAGACACCAGTAGTTACAGCAAATGTTCAGCCTGGTACATATTTACAAAATCAAAATATTGTTTTATCAAGCCAGAATGCAAGTGGGGACACTATTTACTATACACTTGATGGTACAAACCCAAATGTAAATACAACAAAATATACTTCTCCTATTGCTATAAGCTCAAATAAAACAATAAAAGCAATTGGCTATAATGCAAATGCCGAACCTGCATGGGGCTCTATCTATGAATTTTCATATATAATTGATCCAAATGCCGACATAGAAGCTCCAAAAATTACACCAAGTAAGGCACCAGGAGCGTATAACGAAGGAATTAGTTTTAACTTTACTATTACAGATAATAAAAATAAGGGAGCAACGATTTATTATACAAACGATGGTTCAACCCCCACAATATCTTCATCTGTATATGCAACAATTGCAAACGGCTCAACTACTGCTACAGGTCAAAGTTTTAACCTTACAATGGGCAATAATATTACGATAAAGCTTTTGGCAATCGATGCTAGTGGCAATCAAGTCCTTGAATCATATACGTATCGAGTGCGTGATCCAAATGCAGAAGTAGATTTCCGTGAAGAAACAATTTACTTTCTTATGACAACTCGTTTTTATGACGGAGATCCGAGCAATAATCGTTATTGCTGGGATGATGAATGGGCATTTAATTCTGAAACCTTAGGCGATCCAGGTTGGAGAGGAGACTTTAAAGGTTTAATCGAAAAACTTGATTATATTAAAGCACTTGGTTTTACTGCAATTTGGATAACGCCTGTTGTCGAGAACGCTTCTGGCTTAGATTATCATGGCTATCATGCTTTTGATTTTAGCCGTGTTGATCCTCGGTATGAGTCCCCTGGTGCATCTTATCAAGACTTAATAAATGCTTGTCATGCGAAAGGCATAAAAATAATTCAAGATATTGTGTTAAATCATACTGGGAATTTTGGTGAGCGAAATCTTTTACCCATTATGAAAAAAGACTATAGTGCAGACGATGGTTCTCATAGCCCTCCTGCAATTCCTGATCATGATGCAAAAGACATTTATGGAAATAGTGCTTATGCAAAATTATGTGCAGGTGCTGCTTTACAAGGATTTCCAACCTATGAAGATATTTCAAACTCAAATTTACCCGATGATCAAAAAGGTGGAGCAGAATATCAAGCACGTTTAATGACAATGAAAAACGACGATATAGATTCTGATACTGATGGAAGGCTCTATCATCACTTAGGATTTTTTAACTGGGAAGATTATTATGTTCAAGAAGGTCAAATGGCAGGAGACTGTGTTGACTTAAATACAGAAAACCCAGTTGTCGCTAAATATTTACGAGATTGTTATATTGATTATATCAATATGGGCGTTGATGGTTTTAGAATTGATACAATGAAACATATTAGTCGTCTTACAATGAATAAAGAATTTATTCCACAGTTTAGAGCTGCTGGTGGAGATGGCTTTTTTATGTTTGGTGAAGGTTGTGTACTTCGTAATGAAGTATGGAATGCAAACATGCCTGGCATTTCAGTTCCATTTTACACATGGAATGCAAACAATAATAAAACTGATGCTTCCTATGCTTGGAATACAACTGCTTTAGGAGCTGCTGCAAACTTGCTTATGGCAAAAGCACATTTTGATGCAAACCCTAATGGAGCTCAATTGACTTCAAATAATGCATTTTTGGATGGCAATAATTATCGGCCAGTAGATTATTCAAAAGCTTCTGGTTTACACATGATTGATTTTTACATGCACCATAAATTTGGTTCTGCTGGTAGTGCTTATAGTGTTGCATTTGAAGAAGATCGCTATTTTAATGATGCAACATGGAATGTAACTTATGTTGATAGTCATGACTATGGTCCAAATGAAGGCGGCTATTTGTATAGGCGCTTTAGTGGAGGAACACAAGCTTGGGCAAGTAACTTAAACCTTATGTTTACGTTTAGAGGTATTCCTTGTATTTATTATGGTACTGAAATTGAATTTCAAAAAGATAAACAAGTTGAACCTTATACAAATGGAAACAAAGTCCCTTATGCAGAATCTGGTCGGGCGTATTTTGGAGATCATTTAGAAGGAACAGTAATAGCAACAGATTTTGGTGAATATACTGCAACAGGAGAAGTCGCACAAACTTTAAGTCATCCACTAGCACAACATATAATTCGTTTAAATAAAATACGTGCTGCCATTCCTGCTTTACAAAAGGGTCAATATTCAACATCAAATTGTAACGGAAGCATTGCATTCAAACGTCGCTTTACAGATGATTCAGTTGATAGCTTTGCAGTAGTAGCAGTTAATGGTGGTGCCAGTTTTACTGACTTACCTGGTGGTAAATATATTGAAGTTGTTACTGGAGATACAAAAATTATTGGTGAAGGTGGTAGTATCACAACTGATTCAATTGGAGATGGAAATATACGAGTATACGTAAATACTTCTTTACGTGGAAATACAATTACGGGAAAGATCGGAAACGATACAGATTACTTACACTAATCACATTGTTTTTGTAAAAAAATATGGAGGAAAAATGAAAAAATTGTCAAATGTACTAATCTTTGGATTATTACTCATTAGCTCTTTTGTTGTTTTGGCTTGTCCATCAAGTGCTAACTCAAGCCCAACACCAGCGCCCAAGGCGAGAATAATAGGAATTGAGTTTCATCCTGATACTGTCCAAGAGATTAGCGAGGCTGTTTTGGGAGATGAAGTTGCATTGCTGTTTCAACTTGAGTACAGCAATGGGAAAATGGTCGATGTTCATCCGCTTATCGATAAGAAAGTTGAGTTTTTTGTTTCTGAAGGAACAGACATCGCTGAAATCAATGAAGCAACAGTAAAGTTTAAAAAGGCAGGAAAATTTAAATTAGAAGTTATTTATGATGATAAATTTTTCAATAAAATTACTAACACGATAAACTCAGCTCCTGATGGAATTTATTTAGTTTCTATTGATTTTGCAACTCCACCTAGTAGTACTGTACGAGTAGGAAGCACCATAACATTGCCACAAATAAAAGCTGTTTATTCAAATGGATCAGAACAGACATGTGCTCCTGTTTATTCTGTTAATAATTCAAGTCTTGCTTCTCTTAATGGCAAGGATCTTGAAGGAATTGCAGTAGGTGATGTTACTGTTACAGCAACTTATACAGATGATGAGATAACAAAAACAGTAGAGTCAATTATAAGTATAATACCTGCTACTGCACCAGTACTTACAAGCATTACACTTTCTACATCAGCTGATACTGTTGATGAAGATAAAACTTTAACGCTTACTACAACAGCAACATACGATGATGGTTCAACAAAACCTGTCAATCCTACATATAGCTTAGATAAGCCAAGTTTAGGAAGCTTTACAAATGGTGTTTTTAAACCAGCTTCTGTAACAAAAAATGAACTAGTGAAAATTACAGCTGTCTATGTTGAAGAAAGCATAGAAACGACGGCTGAAAAAACAATTACTATTATCAATAATATAAGCAAAACTTTAGTAAAAATTGAAGTGAATAATCCACCAAGCTCTGTCAATGTTGGTAATACGCTATCATTACCAAGTGCAATTACTACTTATTCTGATAATACAACTGAAACTATCACACCACATTATACATCAAGCAATTCTAACATAGCTTCTATTTCTGGTAAGGTGCTCACAGGAGTATCAGCAGGAACAGTTAGTGTAACTGCAAGTTATGAACACGAAGGCATAACAAAAACAACAAGTTTCGATGTTACAGTTAAAGATTCAAATTCTGGTGGAGACGGGGATGTAGGATTTAATTTTGGTGATCCCAATTCTGGAGGTAACAATGGTGATTCTGGAGATGGCGGCATAGAGTTTGATTTTAATAATTAAACCTAAAATCAAAGAAGTTTATTATAAGGGAGATTATATGAAAAACAAAATTCTAAAAACGATGCTTGGTATTGTTTTTATAGGAGTGTTTGTATTAACTGGATGTTTTAATACATTTACACCAAAGCTTTCCGATTCTCAAGAATATGGAACGCTTATTATTGGGCAAACATCTGCTCGCTCTTTGAATGTCAATTCTATTAAAGCAGCAAAAGTTACAATTACTGGAAATGGTATATCGACTACAATTTCAAAAACAACTACCGACATAACAAATGGTGTAGGTACTGTAACTTTTACTCAAATTCCTGTTGGGAAAAATAGAATTATTACTGTGCAAGCATATTCAGATACAGATGCAAGTCAAGTTATCAATGATGCAATCTTACAAGCTGTTGTTGATATCAATGCTGGAGTAAATACAATACAAGAAATAAACTGGCTTACTTCAAGAAAGGGCTATGTATATGATGCACTATTTAAAGCTGATGTAAACATTTCAAATCTTACTTCTTCAGAGATGGGCGCAATAAATGCAGCTATTCCTGACTGCGATGCAACAAGTATCAATCTCAGCCTTTTTGTAAGCGATTTTAAGTCTAGTAATTTAAGAGATCCTAATACATATATTATTGGTTCTGATCCATCAAGTGCTTTAAAACGGCTTACAGTAAGCGAAGCTACAGATTCTACAGAATCTGCACCAAAGTTTATTGCAACTGCATATTTTTCAGATGGTACAGATCAAGATGTAAGTGCAAGTGCAACTTGGGAATCTACAAATACTACCGTTGCGACAGTTTCAAATGGAAATGTTACACTTAAAACAGCAGGAACCAGTGTTATAAAAGCGACTTATACTGTTGAATCTATAACAAAAACAGGTGCAGAACAAACGCTTACTGTAATCGCAAGTGGCGGAACAATCGATAAGATTTACTTTAAACCAAGCTCAAACTGGCAAAAAGATAATGCACGATTTGCTGTCTGGATTTGGAAAACTGGGGCTGATGGTGAATTTAAGGACCTTGTAAAAGAAGGCGACTATTATGTATGTGATAAACCAAACGGAGAAGATAATGTAGTCTTTGTTCGAATGAATCCAGATACAACAGAGAATAACTGGACTAATAAATGGAATCAAACTGGTGATATTAGTATTCCAGCAGGTAAAGATACCTTTGTGCTTAATGCAGGTCAATGGGATGATGCTACAGGTACATGGCAAGGTGAAATTACTGGCTCTTATTCTGGAGGTACATTAAAAGCGAGTATTGAAGCTGGTCAAACAAATGACCCTATGGAACCAGGAGTACTTCTTAGTCCTGCAAGTGCTTCATTAAACCTTACAGGAGCACTTACGATTAGCTATGTTGAAAATAATGCAACAGTAAGCCAAGCAAGTGTAAGCATTTCTGGAGCTGTTTCAAAATCTTATACCTTATCAGATTTTACAAATAAAACATTAAACATTCCGGTAAGCAGCCTTAATCTAAGTGCTGATCAAACAATACACGTTTCAGTTTCTATTACAAATAGTGAAGGAACAACAACAGCTTCTGCTTCTTATACTATTACTGATAGTGTTGAAGATCCTTTTACCTGGGATAATGCAAATGTTTACTTTGTTTTAACAGATCGTTTTGCAAATGGTGATCCTTCAAACGACCATTCCTATGGCAGACAAAACGGCTTATCTGGTGATGAAAATGTTGCTACCTTCCATGGTGGAGATATCAAAGGTTTAACACAAAATATTGACTACTTTAAAAAACTTGGTATCAATGCAATTTGGATTACAGCACCCTATGAACAAGTACATGGTTGGGTTTCTGGAAAAGATAATAAATTCCCACATTATGCTTTCCATGGCTATTATACATTAGACTGGACATATATGGATCGCAACATGGGAACTATTGATGAATTCCGTACCTTTGTTCAAACATTCCATGCAGAAGGAATACGAGTTGTCTTGGATGTTGTTATCAATCATGTTGGATATAATAATGTTGCTGATATGGTTGAATATAATCATGGTTATACACCACATCAAAAAGACTGGCTTGAAAAAGTTGACGGAAAATGGGATGCAAACGATGGCGTAAATTGGGATCACAGTGTATGGGAAAGCTGGTGGGGACCATGGATTCGCTCCTTTGCTTATGAAGGTGGCGGTGAATATGGCGGTTCTTGCGGTGGTTTACCTGATATTAGATCAGAACTTAGTAGTTCTGTAGGGATAGCACCGGTTCTTCTTACAAAGTGGGGTCAAGAAAGCGGGGCAGCTTTTGATGCGTATAAGCTTCCTGCAATTGCAAATGTTGACTGGTATGGAAAATCAGGAGATTGGCGAACAGATAAAAATGTTCCTCCAGTTGACTATCAAATAGTATGGCTTTCTGCTTGGGTTCGAGAATTTGGTATTGATGGATTCCGTTGTGATACTGCAAAACATGTTGAGCCACAGTACTGGGGAAGGCTCAAAGAAGCTTGTGAAGCAGCTCTTGTTGCTTGGCGAAATGATCCTTCAAAGGTAGATACTTCAGGTGCAAAAAAACTGGACACAAGGATTTTGGATGACTGGTGAATGTTTTGGCTGGACATCAATTGATGCAACTGGCGGAGATTATTATGGAACCGGAAAATTTGACTCAATGATTAACTTTACATTTAATGGTGGCAGTAATTGGGACGGAAATTACCGAACAAATTATCCAAAACCAAGTAATTGGGGTCATTATCTTTCAATTAACTCAAAAGCTGATTCAGATGGAAACGGAAACAGAGACAATGTGCTAACTTATATTTCAAGCCATGATACAGCTTTAACAAGAGTTGGGGATCAAAAGGCTGTTGGAACTGGGCTTATTCTTTTACCTGGCGGTATTCAAATTTACTATGGCGATGAGTCATATCGCGAAAAAGCTTATACTGGATGCGGTGATGGTGATATGATGACTCGAGGAGACATGAACTTAGACGCAGCTAAAACTTCTGATCTTACAAAACACTGGGGAAAACTCGGAAATTTCCGTAAGTATAATCCAGCAGTAGGAGCTGGAACAGGTTCAGCTTATAAACGAAGTTATTCAGGACCTGCTGGCGAAAACAAAGTTGCTATTGGAATCAGTGGTTCTAATGTTGATGTGCAAGGATTATTTTCAAACGGAACGAAAGTATATAACTGGTATGATGGTACAAATGCAACAGTATCAAATGGTTCAGTTAGCTTTAGCGGTGGTTCAGAAACTCAGCCAATTTTGGTTTCAGAGAAAAACCCTGCAGACTATGGTTTAAGCTTTTAATTCATAATAATCTTTGACTTCAATACTTTGTTCAAAAGATTAGTCAAAAACAAGTGGTGTTCAAAGAAGTTTCGTTTTTTGAACACCATTTTTGTTTAAAAAATGCTTATTTTACTTGATTTTCGCTTGACCTGTATAAAATTTTAGAGTATAAT
>JGI24502J29692_10081804_pt1 | contig 10762 bp, 7 predicted proteins | sample BioPla3RNA1_FD_29692 | JGI IMG/M metagenome (IMG submission 29692)
GAACAACATAGTTTAAAAACTTGTTTACTGCAATCACGCTAGAGGCGAGCTTATAGCTCGCTTATAGTCGTCCTTAGGGACAAAGGAGGAGAAATGTATAGAGCATCAATGTATGACAAACACGACACATCAATGGAAAAATTTGTAAAGTTATTCAACAATTCTTTATCTTATCCAAATTTAAAGATAGAGCCAATCACGGAAGAAACTTTTATTGATGATGGGAATATTGTCGATGAAAAAACCAAACAAAGTATTGGTTTTGATTGGGAATATCGGGATAGATACTTTTCGAATGGAGTGTTTTCATTTGACACATTAGGTCAATATGAAAGAAAAATCATTAAGCCATCGATTAAATTATCGTTGCAGTGTGACAGCACCGAAACTGCCGTAGCTGTTGCTTGGCATGAAGACTGGAGGCTTGAAGATATTGTAAAATTAAACTTAGCAACTGATTCAAAGGATCAATTAGGTAAAGTGAGATACACGAAACACTTTAAAATTTATTTCTATGAAAATATTGCAGAGCTAAAAAAAATGCTTAATCGTGCATTTGAACAAAAGCAATTTAATAAGAATAGCTTCTAATCTTTAATATAAGGATGCATTTATTTGCAAAACTATTGCAATGATTACCCTACAATGTTATAATATTATTATAATTTTTAAAGCAGATAAAGGTGTATAATGACATATGGTGAAAAAATAAAATCTTTAAGGCTTAAGTTAAATATGAGCCAAGAGATGCTAGCGAGGGAGTTGGATGTTTCTTTTGCAACTGTTAACCGTTGGGAAAATTCGCACTCAGAACCTAGTTTTAAAGCGAAACAAAAACTTGAAGAATTTTGTGCAAAAAACAACATTAAGCTAGAGGTGTAGTAAATGTTAAAAGAAGCAATTGAGAAAAATGCAGACATAAAAGCAAACACTAAAGAGCTATCGGTGCTTAAAAAACACTTTCCAGCTTGTTTTGATAAGGATGGGAAGTTTGACATAAAGGTATTTGAAGATCTGATAAAGAAAGAAGATGTGGACATAAAAAAAGAAGGCTACTCTCTTAATTTTTTGGGTAAGTCTTATGCAAGATATTTGTCAAGTTTAGACTCCGAAACGGTGATTGTGCCAGATGAAGACAATAAGGATATACAATCCGAAAATATTTACATTGTGGGTGACAACCTTGATGCGCTGCAGCACCTAAAGTATTCATATAGCGAAAGGATAAAATGCATATACATTGACCCGCCTTACAATACAGGTTCGGACGGATTCGTTTATAATGATAAGTTTGAATTTACAGCGGAAGAACTTGCTAAAAAGATAAATATAGAAGACGATGAGGCGGAGCGTATACTTAATATGCAAGGCAAAAGTACACATTCTGCATGGCTCACATTTATGTACCCACGACTTGAATTGTCAAGAGAATTACTCTCGGACGATGGAGTTATTTTTATAAGTATAGACGATAATGAAAATCACAATTTAAAATTATTATGTGACAGTATTTTTGGAGAAGGCAACTTTATTGGTGAATCAATTAGAAAAACCAAAACCATGACTGGGGATGATGGAAGTGGGTTTAATACACAACATGAAAATCTTTTAATTTATTCAAAAAACAAAGAAAAGGTATATTTTAAGGGAGAGGAAAAAGATTTTAAGAACTATACTAACTTAGATAATGACCCAAATGGAGATTGGTGTGCTGGTGACCCAAGTGCTAAAAGTGGTGGGGAAACAACCTATTTCCCTATCAAGAACCCAAACACGAATAAGATAGATTATCCTCCACAAGGCAGATACTGGGCGTTTTCAAAAAGCACTTTCTTAGAATATGTAAGAAACGGGAAAATAAAATTTAAAACAGAACACAACACAAACGAAAGAGGCTTCATTTTTAAGAGATATAAAAAAGATGCAAGTAGCACATATAATCCTTTTAATAGTCTTTTAATAGAAAGTGAAGACATGAACCAAAATGCGACAGTTGAGTTAAGAGAACTAATGGGAAGTGATTTGTTTAATTATCCTAAACCAGTTAGTTATTTGAAAAAGATAATAAAAAGCGTTGCTAACGAAGAAGAAATTATATTAGATTTCTTTTCTGGCTCTGCGACTACAGCCCATGCAGTGATGCAGCTTAATGCAGAAGATGGCGGTAATAGAAAATATATTATGGTACAGCTTGATGAATCTGCTAAGGAAGGTAGCGAAGCACACAAGGCAGGATTCAAAACCGTAGACGAAGTCGGTAGAGAGCGCATTCGTAGAGCAGCAGCTAAAATTAAAGAAGAAGAGCCGGAAAAAAGCAAGAATGTAGATTTAGGGTTTAAAACATATTATCTCAAAGAAGCAGATAAGAATACCCTTGACAAGATTAGAGATTTCAATCCTGATATGCCTTTTGATGCTGGAGATATCAAAGATAAATTTGGCATTGATACAATTATTGAAACCTGGAAGATAAGGGACGGGTTTGGGTTTAATGCAAAGGTAGAAAAAATTGACTTAGAAGGATATACAGCCTACAAAGTTAGTAATAGCGAAATAGGTGAATATCTTTACCTATTAGATGAAATGGAAGACGGGGAAATAAAGGAGTTAGTAAGAAAAATAGAAGCATTTGAACTTAATATAGACAAAATTATTGAGTACGGCTATTCTTTTTCTTATAATGCCAACACTGCCCTTAGAGCTAACCTAAAAACACTCAAGAACAAGAATGCTATCGATGTTATTATAAGGTATTAAGGTTATAAGGAGAAAAAAATGATTAAGGAAACAATTGAAAAGAATGAAGAAGTTAAGGTAAACACTAAAGAGATAGAAATCTTGAGAAAACACTTTCCGGCTTGTTTTGATAAGGATGGGAAGTTTGACATAAAAGCATTTGAAGAGCTGATAAAGAAAGAAGATGTGGACATAAAAAAAGAAGGCTACTCTCTTAATTTTTTGGGTAAGTCTTATGCAAGATACTTATCAAGTTTAGATTCTGAAACGGTGATTGTGCCTGATAAGGAAAACAAAAACATAGAATCAGAAAACATTTACATTGTAGGCGACAATCTTGATGCGCTGCAGCACCTTAAATATTCTTATAGTGAAAAAATAAAGTGTATATACATAGACCCACCTTACAATACAGGCAATGACGGTTTTGTTTACAATGACAAGTTTGAATTTACTGCAGAAGAGCTGGCAAAAAAGATAAACATAGAAGAAGATGAGGCAGAGCGTATACTTAATATGCAAGGCAAAAGTACACATTCGGCATGGCTCACATTTATGTACCCACGACTTGAATTAGCAAGAGAATTACTTTCGGATGATGGGGTGATATTTATAAGTATTGACGATAATGAGCAGGCAAACTTAAAGTTAGTTTGTGATTTAGTTTTTGGAGAAGGTAATTTTATTACTAGTTGTACTAGGATAGCAAAAAGAACTTCAAATAAGGGAACCTATTTCAAACCAACTAAAGATTATGTGTTAGTATATACAAAAAATCAAGTAAAAATTGATTGGAAATTCGGAGTTTTAAAAGAACAAGATATTGACGATTATAAATATGAAGATGAAAAAGGAAAGTACAAAAAAAACGGGGCTTCATTATATCAACCTTCTCTTGATTCAAGACCTAATCAGAGGTATTGGATTGAATGTCCTGATGGAAGTTTAATAATCCCGCCAGGTAATGTTTTTCCGGAAAAATTGGAAGACGCCGCTTTTGTTAAGCCTGTTTCGAATCAGGATAAAGTCTGGAGATGGTCTTATCCAACATATTTAGAAAAAAAAGACAAACTAATTTTTACCCCCGCAAGTTCGACTTGTCCATTAATTGATAGCGATGGTAACCCTTCAAAATGGAATATTTATGACAAAGTCTACCTTGACGATAAAGAAGGTGAAACATTATTACCCGAAGATGTGATATATGACTATGTTAATTCTCAAGGAACTAAAGAATTATTAGATTTAGAAATACCATTTTCATATGCAAAGCCATCAAATTTAATAAAATATTTAATTGATTTATGTAAATACAGCGAAGATATAACAGTTATGGACTTCTTTTCTGGCTCTGCAACTACAGCGCATGCAGTAATGCAACTTAATGCAGAAGATGGAGGTAATAGAAAGTACATTATGGTACAGCTTGATGAGCAAGTCAAAGAGGGAAGTGAGGCAGAGCAGGCTGGTTACAAGACTATAGATGAAATAGGTAGAGAGCGCATTCGTAGAGCGGCGGTTAAAATTAAAGAAGAAGAGCCTGAAAAAAGTAAGAATATAGATTTAGGATTCAAAACATATTATCTCAAAGAAGCGGATAAGAATACCCTTGACAAGATTAGAGATTTCAATCCTGATATGCCTTTTGATGCTGGAGATATCAAAGATAAGTTTGGCATTGAAACAATTATTGAAACCTGGAAGATAAAGGACGGGTTTGGGTTTAATGCAAAGGTAGAAAAAATTGACTTAGAAGGATATACAGCCTACAAAGTTAGTAATAGCGAAATAGGTGAATATCTTTACTTATTAGATGAAATGGAAGACGCGGCAATAAAAGAGTTAGTGAGAAAAATAGAAGCATTTGAACTTAATATAGACAAAATTATTGAGTATGGCTATTCTTTTTCTTATAACGCTAACACTGCCCTTAGAGCTAACCTAAAAACACTCAAAAACAAGAATGCTATCGATGTTATTATAAGGTATTAAGGTGACAAAATGAAATTAGAAAGTAACTTAGTTCATCAAATTAATGCAGTTAATGCTGTCAATGCCGTGTTTAAAGAAGTAGAGTTCATTCCTACTAATGATATGAATAAATGCGCGCGTTTAAATTTAGATGACCCAACAATTAAGAGAAATATAGATGAAGTTCAAAAAGGTACTTACTACATAGATGATTATAAGCTTCCCGACTTCTACCGTACAAACAATACAAATAGCGACTACCTAAATATAGACATAAAAATGGAAACAGGTACGGGCAAGACATATGTTTATACTCGTACGATTTTTGAACTACATAAAAACTATGGCATAAACAAGTTTATAGTACTTGTTCCAAGTGTAGCAATTAAAGAAGGGGCAAAACAGTTTTTGACTTCAAGTTATATGAAGAGCGATTTGCAAGCTCTTTATGATGGAACAATACTGCGATTGCATGTTCTTGACTCTCAAAAAGCACCAAAAGGCAAAAAAATGTTTCCAGCTGCAATAGTAGACTTTGCGAACGGAACAGATATAGGCGGAAATCGAATAGATGTTCTTTTAATAAATAGTGCAATGCTGACTTCCAAAGCCACAATGGGAAGGGATGACTATGACCAAACATTGTTAGGCAGCTACACACAACCGTATGAAACTTTGAGAGAGATTAGTCCTTTCGTGATAATTGATGAACCTCATAGATTTAATAGAAGTCAAACTACTTTTAAGTGTTTAATAGATAACATACAACCACAATGCATTATTCGCTATGGAGCCACTTTTCCCGAAATAAGAAAGGGTGTTGTAGACTATGAAAATGTTGTTTATAATTTAGGCTCTTGCGATGCTTTCAACAATAATCTTATAAAAGGTGTTGAGGTAGAGTATATTGCAAACGAAGATAAGATAAAGGATCAAATAAAAATAAAAGTTCTTTCAATTAATGCTAATAGGGGTGAAACTAGATACGTTAGATTTCAGGATGAGCAAACCAAAAGAACTTACGACATAGTGTTAGGGCAATCTTTAGGGGAGATAGATGAAAGTTTAAGTTCCCTAGTGATAGAGTCAATAAAGCGCGGGGAAATGGTGTTATCTAATGGTATGGAACTGCGTGTAGGTGAATCAATATATCCGCAAGTATTTAGTGATACATACCAAAAAATAATGCTAAACTTAGCTTTAGATAGACATTTTGATAAAGAAAGAGAAAACTTTAATAGGCTTAACCGAATTAAAACACTTTCATTATTTTTTATAGATAATATTGATTCATTCAGAAGTGATGGATATTTAAGAACAGAATTTGAAGAGCTATTGAGGGCGAAACTAAAAAATGAAATATCAAAACTGAGTAATCCCAAATCAGATAGACAAAAAGAGTATCGTCAATACTTGGAATATTCTTTAGAGAATATCAATGACACAATAGCTGCATATTTTTCAGAAGATAACTCCTCTGATAGTGAACAGGTTAAGATTGAAGTAGATAAGGTATTAAGAGCAAAAGATAAAATTATAAAAATAAAGGATGAACAAGGAAAATTTGAACCAACAAGGTTTATTTTCTCAAAGTGGACATTGAAAGAAGGTTGGGATAATCCTAATGTATTTGTCATAGCAAAATTAAGGAGCAGCGGAAGTGAAATAAGCAAGCTCCAAGAGGTAGGACGTGGTCTGCGACTGCCTGTAGATGAGTTTGGGTATAGAATAAGCGATGAACAAATGTATTTACGCTATATTATTGACTATTCCGAAAAAGATTTTGCAGATAACTTGAAAAGGGAAATCAATGGTGATGCAAGTCTGGAGCTTAAAATTACTAAAGAATTCCTTGAAAAGTATGCAAAAGAAAAGCATATTGATGTTAGTCAGTTTTTGCGTGATATTATCTCTAAAAGTTATATAGATCCTGTTGACTTTAGTTTAATAGAAGACAATAAAGATGCCTTTAATCAAGCCTATCCTGATTTATTTAAGGCATTGCAAAATGGTAAAGTACTTGACATTAATTCAGTACAAAACAAAAAAGTGGAAAGAGTCAATATTAGACAAGATAATTTTAAAAAATTAGAAGAGCTATGGAAGTTTATTAATCAAAAATATTATTTACACTTTGAAAAGGTAGGAGAAGAAGAGCTAAAAGAGGCTATCTTATCAATTCTTGATAATGATATTGATGGAAGGTCCACCGTTAGTACAAGAATTTCCAAAACAAAAAAAGTAAAGGAAGATGGCAGCGTTGATTTTGAAGATGTGTTGGGAACCTCATTTACTATTAAAAGTGAACTGCCCTACTCGGATTTTCTAAAAAACATACAAACTCAAACCAACATACCCATACAGCTCTTACATGCAGTTTTAGTTGAATATTTCAAAGGTAAGGAAATCCCAGATAAATATTTCAGCAAGCAAACTGTGCAGAACTTTGTTTCAGAATATAGAATGTGGTATATAAAAACGTTTGCAGAAAGGTATGCATATAAGAAAGTTGATGTAGAAGTTAATGATCCTTTAAGAGAATCAGACGGAAGTGTTAAAAAAGCAATAATGCGTAACGACATAGGCGTGTTTAAGGATAAGGAAGCTGTATTAAGCAACTACCTGTATGATGCGTGCTGCTATGATTCACAATTAGAAAGAAAAAATATAATAACTGATATAACCTCCGATATTGCTGAAGTCGAAGTGTTCGGCAAAATACCCAAAAGAACTGTTAGAATACCGACTTATGCTGACGGAACATACAGTCCAGATTTTATGTATGTTGTTAAGAAAAAAGACGGAACAAAGCAATTAAATTTAGTTGTTGAAACAAAAGACAAGATAGAACTTGACCCAGAAGAAAAAAGAAGAATAACAAGCGCTGAAAAATTGTTTAGCGAAATGCAAAAAGAGATAACTAATGTGCGCTTCACAAAGCAATTGCGTGGTCAGACGATGGTTAAAATAATTGAGGACATTATAGCAGAAGAATAACCAAAGTCTTAAGGGAGGAAACATGGCAAAGCCTGAAAATATTCCAGTATATGGAAAAGATTATTACGCTTGGAACTATGAGGAACAAACGCAGATGAAACATAGAGTGCTCAGAGCCTATTATAGGGTCTATGCATCAAAACTTGGAAGAAGCAGAAATACATTGTTTTTTGACTGTCACGGTGGTTGTGGCGCATATATACAGAGTGATGGAACATTGAGCTATGGATCGTCTATTTTGATTAACTCAGTTGCCGAACAAGTTTTTGCAAATCGACCCTTTACCCATAATCATATAATAATTTGTGAACGAGATAAAGGTTATTTTGAAAATCTTAATAAAGTTTTAAAGGATTTAGGAATTTACGACAAACGCATTATAACATACAATAAAGATTATAATGACGCATTACTAGATAGTTCAAATAAAGTGGCATATAGATCAAACTCAACTCTTTTCTTTATAGATCCGTTTGGGTATTATGATACACCAATGCTTGGGATGGGAGACCTAATGAAGCATTTTGGCAATGAAATTTTAGTAAATTTTATGTTTGATTTTTTAAACAGAGGAATTAGTGTTTCAAATATAGACGAAAGCCAGTTGACTAGTTTTTTTGGATGTGAGGATTGGAAAAATGCTAGATATTTAAGTGGTGGAGAAAGAGAAACGTTTTTGGTAGATTTATATAAACGCAAACTAAAAGAAACAACGAGAGCGAATTTTGTATTTGCATACAGACTATGTTATCCAGCTAAAGATCAAACATATTATTATTTAATACATGCAACAAACCATATTGACGGAATTTCGTTAATGAAAAGCAGTTTTGCCTCTATCAATTATGGTCGAGTTGAATATTTAGGAAAACGAAACGATGAGATGAGTCTGTTTGATATGGATTACTATAAGCAAAGCGAGCTTGCAAACTTATTAAATAAAAAGTTTACTGGTAAGACTTTTTCATTTATAGAGATTCTGGAAAGTATAATTGAGGATACAGCTTCGTTAGAAAAGGATTTGAGAGGTGCTCTCAAGGAAATGGAAAAAAGAGGCGAGGTTTCAATAAGACGAATCGATAGTGCGAAGACTGGGCTTAAAGGAAAAGATGAAGTTACGTTTAAAGGAGTTAAAGATGAAGTACATAACTAGAAAAACACTCTTATATAAAACTGGTGTTGAATATGGGGATTATACTATAAATCATGTTTTAGGCTGCTCTCATGGTTGCAAATATCCTTGTTACGCTATGTTGCAAAAAAGGCGGTTTGGACAAATTAAGTCGTATGAAGATTGGTGTGAGCCGCGTTTAGTTAACAATGCTTTAGAATTATTAGAGAAAGAGATTCCGCGCATGAAAAAAGATATTAAATCAGTGCAGCTTTGTTTCACTACTGATCCGTTCATGTATAATCACCCAGAGATTACCGTGATGAGTATAGAGATAATAAAAAAATTGAATTCAGAGGGTATAAAATGCACTGCCTTAACTAAAGGAATTTTACCAAAAGAACTTGCGAAATTTTCAAAAGAAAATGAATATGGGATAACATTAATCTCACTAAACGAAAACTTCCGAAAAGAGATGGAGCCTAACGCAGCGCCGTATGCAGAGAGGATAGCCGCATTGAAGCAATTGCATGACTTAGGCTGCAAAACTTGGGTAAGCATAGAGCCATATCCAACTCCAAATATTGTTGAGCAAGATTTCAAGCCTATTTTGGAGGCAATAGAATTTGTAGATAAAATTATTTTTGGCAGGCTCAATTATAATTCAAAAGTATCCGAATATAAGAATTACAAAAAATTTTTTAATGACTTAGCAAATCAAACAATTGAATTTTGCGAATCAACAAACAAAGAATGTCATATCAAGGAAGGAACGATGAGTTAGGGGGTACGTGCTGGATGAGCAACAGAGGGAAAGACCTCGGTGCATTCATAATGGAGGAGTCAGATAGCTACGATAAAATATTTAGAGCTATAAATAGTTGTGCTTTTGATAACAAAAGCAGCATATCAGCTTTAGCCGAAAGATATTTTGTCAAAGATGGCACAGAGATGAACTATAAATTCGCTCGTAACATTTCCATTGTTGAAGATACAGTAAATTTTGACGTTACAATAGAGGCAACCCTAGTAGGCAAAGGAGGGTATCGAGAGGATTGTGAAGAAACCTTCAGCACAGAATGGTTCCTTTTAAGCTGCGAGATGCGAATAAAAGATAAACTGGAATATTTCAAAGTTAAAGACATAGAAATTTATTCATCAGCACAGAAGAAAAAACTTGAAGGAGCAGCTACTAGCAACTTTGTGCCAATCATATCGAGGGAAGAATATGATTTTGAAGCTGAAGCCTTCCTCAAAAAATACTGTCCAGAAGCATTGACTACTGTTATGCCAGTCCCTATAAGAGAAATTGTTCAGGAAAGAATGCAGCTTAATGTTATAGACAATGTTCATCTAACTAAAGATTTGGTTGTTTTTGGACAAATTTGCTTTAATGACAGTACAATTAAAGTTTACAACTCCGAAAAAGATATGTATGAGAACATGCCGGTGACAAGGGGCACTGTTTTTGTTGACCCTAATGTATCATATCTGCGCTGCATAGGCTGCACTAATAACACTCTTGCCCATGAAGCATTCCATTGGTGGAAACATCGAGTTTACGCAACAGTTCAGGCCATTTTACACAAAGAAAGCCAAATATCCTATCGTTGTCCAACAGCACCAAGTCATATAGAAAAAAAAGGTGCTAATACCGATTCAGACTGGATGGAAATTCAAGCAAATGCCATTGCACCAAAAATACTTATGCCAAAAGAACAAACATTGCGTAAGACAAAAGAGCTCATGGATTATTTTAAATATAATGAAGGAGCAGATGACCTAAATGCATTGAAAGCTGTAATTGATAGCTTGGCGGATTTTTATAACGTTTCAAAGCAGGCCGCAAAGATACGGCTGTTAGAATTTGGTTATCCTGAAGCAGCAGCGGTGTACGATTACGCAAACGAATGTTATTATCAATCGCACGAAATAAACCAAGTTGAT
>JGI24502J29692_10053148_pt1 | contig 10706 bp, 10 predicted proteins | sample BioPla3RNA1_FD_29692 | JGI IMG/M metagenome (IMG submission 29692)
GATTGCTCTACCTTAAGATATATACGTTTAGATATACGTTAAAACATACGTTAAGATATATGCTTGGTTTCTTACGATACCTAAATACTTCTTTTTTTGGTTTTTGAATACCTATAGCGAGGGAGTATGAATAACCATGGAAAGAGACATGGATTGTGTCTTCTGGGGTAAGTTCGTCACTGAAAGCCGCCGCTGCCTACCCCTCACTCTCCACTGTCTAGACGTTGCACTTGTCTTTCGTGAACTCTGTAATCTGAACGCTATTCGCCGTTCCCTCAACTGTTCAAGCAACACCGACCTCACTAGTCAGCAACTGGATCGCCTAGCAGTCCTAGCTATGTTTCATGACGTAGGCAAAGCCAACCTAGGTTTTCAACTGAAAGTCTTTGACAAGCAGGCTATACAGGCAGGACATATCAAGGAATTAGCGCCTCTTTTGGATTTCGAGGCTTGGGATGAAGATTTGAACGAAGCCTTTATACAAGCGCTTCCACAAGAACTTGCCACTTGGTTTCCTGACGGTTCGGCTGCCTATAGCTACTTGCTTGCATCCCTTTCTCATCACGGAAAACCCTTAAGGTTCCGCGGAGAAAGAAGCGGCACCTATTTCGAGGCAAAAAACAAATGGTGGCGCCCTCAAGGCCAATGGGATCCGATGACCGCCATTAGAAAGATCACGGAAGGAGCACGAGAAGCATTCCCAAAAGCGTTCGAGCCTGGAGGGTTACCGTTACCGAAGGATCCTTCCTTCCATCATCGCTTTGCCGGGCTCGTGATGCTTGCAGATTGGCTGGGTTCCCACCAATACTGGTTTCCCGTCGAGAACGTGTCTTTTTCGGCAAGGCTCGAACATGGCAGAAGAATCACCCGCTCCCTTCTAAGCGCAGTAGGACTTGATGTATCCACAGTCCGCACATTTCTTGACTCGAAAAAACCTGAGCAATTCCGAGATTTCAAGGACCGTTTTGGGTTTACCCCTCTGCCGCTCCAGCAAGCAGTCCATGAGCTTGACCCACATGATGACAATACAAGGCTCGTAATCGCTGAATCAGAGACAGGCTCGGGAAAGACGGAAGCTGCACTCAACTGGTTTTTTGATCTTTTCGTTGCCGGCAAAGTCGATGGGTTGTACTTTGCTCTGCCAAGTCGCGTAGCAGCTCGAGAACTGTACATTCGAGTTGATAACACCACAAGACGCTGGTTTCCCGATCCGGACAATCGACCGGTTACAGTTCTGGCTGTGCCAGGATACGCCCAAGTAGATGGCATAGCACCTGAACAGACCCTTCCGGAAGAAGATGAAGCCAACCGCTGGCAAGATGATGGAACACTGCGCTACCGCGAACGCCGGTGGGCAGCTGAGCGTCCCAAGAGATTTCTTGCTGCAACGGTGGCGGTTGGTACCATCGATCAAGCCCTACTATCGGCGGTGCAGACATCACATGCACACCTTCGCTCCGTATGTCTTGATAGGAGCTTACTAGTGGTTGACGAAGTTCATGCTTCTGATTCTTACATGTCTCGCCTTCTTGAATCCCTGTTGGAACACCACTTAAGCGTAGGAGGCCGAACCATGCTGCTTTCTGCTACATTGGGCTCGCGTGCTCGCACTGCTTATGCAAGTATTGCTCTTCACGGCCACTCCCGGACTGTGAAAACGAATCCCGTCCCTTCGTTGGAACAGGCCATAGCGGCTCCTTACCCGGCCATTACTCTTGCTGATGGCATCCCCTGCTCAACCGGTGCAGCGATCCAACGAACCAAAAACGTGCGCTTTGAGCTCCTTCCCTACGCATTCAAACCTGAAGAGATTATCGATACCGTGGTTTGTGCTTTGAAGTCAGAAGCTAGGGTGCTAATTATCCTAAACACAGTGGGACGAGCAAATGCATTCCTTCGCAAACTGGAGGAACACCCTGCTGTAAGCCCCAACTACTTATTCAACCTAAATAACGTCATCTGTCCTCACCACGGACGCTTCGCACCAAACGATCGAAACCACCTTGACAAACACATAAGCCAACGTCTCGGTAAAGGAAGTCCACCGGGCCCGCTCCTTCTCGTCGGCACTCAGACGCTTGAGCAAAGCCTTGATATCGATGCCGACCTCATGATTACCGACCTGGCGCCTGCAGATGTTCTGCTACAGCGTGTTGGACGATTACACCGCCATGATCGCGTACGTCCCGAACAATTCCAGGCAGCTACCTGTTTGGTACTGGTGCCGGAAGGCGGTCTTGAAGCTGCCCTTGACAAAAGAGGGAACGTAGCAGGTGCCTACAAGAGCATTGGCTACGGAAGTGTCTATGAAGACTTACGCATTCTGGAACTGACCCGTCAGGTATTGGTTGAACACCCCGAGGTGTCCATTCCAGAAGACAATCGCTTCCTGGTAGAGATGGCAACTCATCCGGAAAGACTGGAAACCCTGACTCATGGCAATTGGAGCAAGCACCGGGACGTTATTGAAGGGGGTGACCTTGCTCGAGCCATTGCAGCCAGTCATGCTGTTGCGATATACAACCAACCCTTTGGCGTGTGTCAGTTTAACGAACTAGGGGGTAAAGTCACTGTGCGCCTTGGTGCTGACAGTCTAGAGTTTAAAGTTGATCGCCCATTTCAAAGTCCTTTCGGCCAAATCATTGATAAACTTGTGATTCCGGGACACATGGCACCCAACGAACCGGCAGAGGTTATTGCTGTACAAGAAGAACACAACGGTATCACTACTCTGAAATGCGGTGATCGCTTTTATCAATATAGCCGCTACGGATTGGAGGTGAAAGAATGACAAGAAGTAAGCCTGAGAGAGAATGGAACCTGTTAACTGAACCTATCCTGAGAGTCGTAACCGATCAAGGGACAAGACACATGAATCTGCCTGAACTCATGTCTCTGCTAGGACGAGATGAAATCCACCATTACGAAGGAATCCAACGCCATCAGGAAGATGCTTTTCACGTTTTTCTGTCATACTTGGCAGGCGCAATTCTCGCTCGACAGAACCTGGCAGATCCTGTTCAAAGTGAAGAGTTCTGGCGGCAAGGGATGAGAGACCTGACGCAAGGAATAGGAGACGACGCTTGGAGCTTAATCGTAAACGACTTTACCCGACCCGCCTTTATGCAGCCACCGATACCCCCTGAAGACCATGCTAGGCTTAAACCGCTTGGCAACGACAACGTGTTTGCTCAAGCCTCTGATGCAATGGATCTCCTGGTTACATCCAAGAATCATGATGTGAAACGAGCTACAGCTATTAGATCGACCCCAGATAACTGGTTCTACACGTTAGTTAGCGTACAGACTATGAGTGGTTACTACGGAAGTGGGAAGCATGGGATTTCGAGGATGAACAGCGGGTACGGTAACAGGCCTATAGTAGAGCTGATTCGAAGTCCGCGCCCGGGAATCCGATGGCAGGACGCTGTTGTAAGATTGCTTGCTCATCGCCAAAACGTTCTCGCTGAGACCTATGGTTTTGACCCACGAGGTCTAGTCCTTGTCTGGCTCGAGATATGGGATGGTAACACATCACTCTCGCTTTCTCGATTGGATCCTTTATACATAGAGATTTGTAGACGCATTCGCTTGAGAAAAGAGGAGGCTTGTATTTACGCATTTGAGGTCCGATCGGAATGCATGCGCATCGCTGCTAAAGAACTCAACGGGGTCGTAGGTGATGCATGGATGCCTATTGACTTAGATACCGGGAAGTCCAAATCCAAAGACACCCAGGCTCTCACGTTTTCTGAACAAGGACTTACTCCAGAAAAACTACGTCGTATCGTTTTCGAAGATAAACTAAGACTGACTGCCCTACAGAAGCCTCTTCCAACATGGCAAGGGCGTATGCTATGGATGACAGTGTCCGTCTTAGTTCGAGGGCAAGGAAAAACGGAAGGCTTTCATGAGCAGCAGGTTGCTATCCCGCCGGAAAAACAACCTGTCTTGTTTGGCTCCAAGGAAGAAAGAGAGCCCCTCTCCCAGCTAAGCAGAAGTGCGATTGAATTCGCAGGCAGAATGGAACACAGAGTTCTGAAACCTGCTGTATTTACCTTCCTCCAGGGGGGAGGTGAAGGGATCAACTATGATCGTGCAACTGTCAATGCATGGTGGTCCCGCCTTTCAAAGAGATTTAATGCTTTCTGGTCAGGCGAGTACTTCCCTTGGCTCTGGTCAGTTCCCGAACCGATTGATCAAGAGGCTGCTTTAAAAGACTGGGCAGAACGACTCAAGGGATTCGCTGTGGAGGTATTAAACGAAGCCAAGGACACCATGCCTCAGCATTCAGGAAGACGGTTCCGTTCTCGTTCTCGTACAGAACTTGTTTTCAGAGGCCTTTTACGCAAGAACTTTCCGCAATCGAAGGAGGTAGAGCATGCAAAGCCAACCGCTTAGTAGTGTAATTGGGACTATTGCAGGGGTCATCAGCAGTGACCGTTTCCCCACAGGTGAGCGGGCAGCGCTACGTAGAATGACCCCAAGACAGCCACCGCCACTGGCTTTCTATCGCTTCGCCCTCAGTCACCTTCCGGACGGCTGGGATCACAGCAAAGAAAGTCAAAAGAACTGGATGACCCTCATGGCAGGCATTTCCATAATGAGCCCGAATGCTCATGATCCTAAATCCAGCCTTGGAAGAGTATTAGCCGAGAAGAATTACTCCGAGGCGAGGTTGGAGCGGTTGCTAAGCGACAGTGCGGTGGGAGATGTTCGGCGTATCCTGGTGTTACGGGTTGCACGCTTTTTAGGTTCAAAGTCTTCACCCTTCAACTGGGTTCACGCTGCCAGGCTTTTGCTAACCCAGGATGACGAAAAGCTTATGGCGGTTCGCGAACAGATCGCTAAGGATTATTACGGATCCAAAAGAGAAACAGAATGAGGTGATAAGGGTGTTTCTACAGGTTCACTTTCTCACAAGCCACCATGCCAGCTTGCTGAATCGTGACGATGCAGGCCTTGCCAAGCGCATCAGGTTCGGTGGCTCAGAACGTCTACGTGTGTCAAGCCAGGCCCAAAAACGTAGGTGGACTGAATGGATAAGGACACAGACGTCTCTGCCAACCGCTCTACGTTCCCGTCACTTCTTTGCTCGTGAACTTAAGCGACGCCTGATAGACATGGGAATGGACGAAGAGAATGCGCATAACCTCATTTCTTACCTGGCGAAAAACATCCTAACAGCCGCAGGCGAAAAGGAAGCACTGGATAAGAACCTTGCAATGAAACAGCCGGTCCTATTCGGAAAACCTGAGGCGGATTTCTTTGTTAAACTCCTCTTAGAGGCATATCAACAGGAAAATGAGGCTACAGCTTTTATAGACGCACGTATCAAAGAGGCAAAAGACAATTTTCGGGCACTCTTACAACAAAGCGGTATTCCAGACCCTTTTGTAGGTATAGAAGGCGCACTGTTTGGACGCTTTGTTACTTCTGACATCCTTTCTCGGGTAGACGCTCCCATCCATGTAGCCCATGCCTTTACTACACACGCAATTGATACTGAAGTAGATTTCTTCACAGTTGTGGATGACCTGCTTATGGACGAAGAAACCGGAGCTGCTCACGCAGGTGACATGGAGCTTGGCTCAGGGATTTTCTATGGATACATCGTCGCAGACGTACCTTTGCTTATATCTAACCTGACTGGATGTGACCGCAATCAATGGAGAAAGGAAGATCCTCACGATGCTTCTACCTTGCTTGACTTGCTTATTCAAGGAGCAACTCAGGTCTCACCAGGCGCTAAGCTCGGAGCAACTGCACCCTATGCCCGTGCAGAATTTGTCATGCTGGAAGTCGGACAAGCCCAGCCACGAAGTCTTGCCAATGCCTTTCTCGATCCGGTAGACCTCAACGCTTATAACGGACACCCAATGAAGCAATCCATAGACAAGATGGCAGACTATTTGACTGCTCTGGAAAGAATGTACGGCAACGCAGGTGAAAAGCGGTTCATCTCTTCAGTACACAGTTGGAAGCGGGATGAGGAGTCGGTTATGCCCTTGAAAAGCGCTGTGGAAGGAGCTCTTAAGGTACTGTTTGATAGTGAAGGAGATCGATCATGAAAGCGCTGATTATACGACTGGATGCTCCGATGATTAGTTTTGGATCTGTAATGGTAGATCAACATGGCTACATTCAACAGTTTCCAGGCTTAGCGATGCTAACTGGGTTGATTGCTAATGCGCTCGGGTGGGAGCACAGGGAGTTTGAACGCATCCAGAAACTACAGAACCGTTTAGATTTTGCGGCACGCTGGGACGCACGACCTGAGCGAATGGTCGATTATCACACTGTAGATCTGAGTCAGCCCAAAATGAAGGAGACGGGCTGGACAACACGGGGAAAGCCGGAACGCCGGCGCGGCGCAAAAGGCACGCGAGGAGGCACACATCAAAGGTATCGTCACTACTGGATTGACGGCCTTATGACTGTGGCTCTTGCGTTAAAGGGTGATGATTCACCTAACCTTGACACAGTCTATGATGCTTTGAGCCATCCCGTACGTCCGTTATTCATCGGACGCAAGACATGCTTACCTGCCAGACCTCTGCTTGATCCGGAAACACCGATAGTAGACGGAGAGAATCTCCTCGAGATCCTAAGACAAGTTCCTGCCTGGGATAGACAGGGTAGGAAACAGACCGGAGAGTGCTCTGTGGTTGCCTGCTGGCCGGCAGAACTAGGAGCTACTGACCGCGACTCAGTCCGTCGAGTGTTTGACCTGAAGGACTGGTTTAACAGTATCCATGCAGGTTCTCGGTGGCAGGCAGAGGGGATGTTGCAGGTAAAGCCATAGGTAAGGAGGGAAAGCCAGATCGATGCTACACATGATTGAACTCCGTCCTGACCTTGAAGCACTTCTTCGATACATTTCAGACCAGGGATTTTGCATCCAAGATGATGACCTGGGCTATGGTATTCACGCTTGGATGGCAGCAGCCTTCGGTGACATGGCACCGAAGCCGTGGCGGTTGTTTGGCGGTCGACGCCGACCTCCTCGTATCCTCGGTTACTCATGCCACGATGCTCAAGCGTTGCGGAAGATGCTGGAGGAATTTGCTGATCCAAGCGTCTTTGTGGTAACTTCGGAGCCTAGTCACATGATCAACAGTCGACCCATGCCTGCCTTCAATTCAGGTAGGAGGCTTGGTTTCGAGTTGCTTGTCTCCCCGGTAGGACGTAAGGCATCAACAGGAGTGGAGAAAGACCTGTTTTTGATAGCAGCCGACTCCGGCGAAAACGAGAACCTAAATCGAGAAACCGTTTACCTTGACTGGGTGCGGGAGCGAATGGAGAGAGGGAGTGCTTGTACCGTTACGAAAATCGAGATGTCAGGTTTCCGCTTAGTCCGTACAACCCGTCAGACTCAAAAGAAAAATGGCAAACGAATTCGACCCAATCTCAGACGTCCACATGTACTTGTCGCCGGTCAGCTCATGATTTACCAGCCAGATGCGTTTAATCTACTACTTTCTCAAGGAGTTGGCCGTCACCGGTCCTTCGGTTACGGCATGCTCCTGCTGAAACCGGTGTCATGAGCAAGTCATTCCTGATTCCTGGGCGACTCGGGTTGGCGGGTTCACGGATTCCTCATGTGGAACGCCACGGCTTGCTGTGGCTTTCCAAGGGAAGGCTATACGTTTCAGAGGGAACACTACGTTTTCAGACCGCCGGTGGTGAAGATTTTGATGCAGGAGATTATGCGATTCCGTATCAGTCTGTATCAATGATCTTAGCCGGTCCCGGCACATCCATAACCCATGATGTACTGCGTATTCTTGCACGTCACGGGACTTTACTTGCGGCAGTTGGCGAAGGCGGTGTAAAGTTTTATACGGCACCGCCTATGGGCCAGGGGCGTTCAGACGTTGCCCGTGCACATGCTCGCTTATGGGCTGATGAGGACTCACGTTTGTTCGTTGCCCGTCGTATGTACGCTATTCGTTTCGGTGAGGTTCTACCTCACCGAAACATAAGCGCTTTGCGCGGTATGGAAGGGGGAAGACTAAAGAGGCTGTACGAGATAATCGCCCAAAAGTACGGAGTAACATGGAAAGGTCGTCGTTATGACCGTCAAAATCCATTAGCTGCTGATCTTCCTAACCAAGCCATTAATCACGCTGCAACATTTGTTGAGGCAGCGGCAGATATTGCTGTTGCAGCAGTAGGTGCTCTGCCTCCTCTTGGATTCATCCATGAAGACTCCAGCAATGCATTTACACTGGATATTGCAGATCTTTGGCGGACCGAAGTGACACTCCCTCTTGCATTTTCTGTAGCCGCTAGAGTGGAGAAAAACCCTTTGTTGAAGTTGGAGCGCGAACTACGGTTTGAAGCCGCCCGCTGGTTCAGGAAACACAAGTTGATTCCGTCTATGATCGAACGGATAAAGGAGCTTTTGACAGTAGATGACAGTGATCGTGACGCGTAACGTGTCAGACAGAATTCGCGGCTTTCTCGCTTCATCTATGCTGGAGTTGGCGCCGGGTGTATATACTGCTCCCAGACACTCTCCCGCAGTACGTGAGCGTATTTGGAATGTCTTAGAAGACTGGTTCGTCCTTGAAGAAAACGCGAGCATCGTGATGGTGTGGTCAGAACACACCATGCCCGGCGGACAAGCAGTTAAAGCGCTGGGTGTTCCCCCTGTAGAGTTGGTAGAAGTAGACGGACTTGTTCTAACCAAGCGGTATCTATAAACATTTGAACCTTGAAAACTGAATACAATCCTGGAACCGTATCCGCTTTAACCATGCTTCACTATACCGTACCTTATTATTATATCACCGTCTTTCCATTTGTCTAGAGTCTACCCCGCATGCGCGGGGATCCACCCATTGCAAGGGGTGCGTGAAACACGCAGTCCCTGTCTACCCCGCATGCGCGGGGATCCACCCGGTTGATGCCGCTTCCGGGGCCATGCGCTGTCGTCTACCCCGCATGCGCGGGGATCCACCCTTCGTGGCCCGGCGCTCGACGATGCTGGTTCCGTCTACCCCGCATGCGCGGGGATCCACCAATGCTAGCAACCCTCAAATAAGGTCGAAAACGGTCTACCCCGCATGCGCGGGGATCCACCTTCAGGTCCGCCCTGGTGAGGACAAGAAGTGTAGTCTACCCCGCATGCGCGGGGATCCACCGCGCCGAGCTGAAGAAGCCCAGAAGATCGCCGAGTCTACCCCGCATGCGCGGGGATCCACCCGGGTCCGGTGCACATAATCCGACATCTCTCCGGTCTACCCCGCATGCGCGGGGATCCACCCCTTCCCGCCCCTTTTGTCAGCCTGGCCCAGCGGTCTACCCCGCATGCGCGGGGATCCACCTGGAGACTGAGGCTTTTGCCAAAGCGATGGAGCGTCTACCCCGCATGCGCGGGGATCCACCCCCGAACTAACAATGTTCGGGTTGATAAGCAGGGTCTACCCCGCATGCGCGGGGATCCACCTTAACAATAAAACAAACAAGGAGGCCGATAAAAGTCTACCCCGCATGCGCGGGGATCCACCTCCTTCATCCTTTACGTGCAGGAGCTGGAGGCTGTCTACCCCGCATGCGCGGGGATCCACCTTGTTAGTCACCACCTTTGCGCCTAGGCCTGTCGTCTACCCCGCATGCGCGGGGATCCACCCGACCGCGGCACCGTCTCGATCAAGGCGCAGCCGTCTACCCCGCATGCGCGGGGATCCACCCTGGGGCGTGACACCCATCCGCTGGGCAGCTTCGTCTACCCCGCATGCGCGGGGATCCACCCATCACGCGTATCCGTTTGGGGCATGGAACGCCGTCTACCCCGCATGCGCGGGGATCCACCCTCTGCAAAGTCTGTAAAAGAGTGTCCAGGTGTGTCTACCCCGCATGCGCGGGGATCCACCTTAAAGAGACTGTGTTTGCCGGTGGTACTCTCAGTCTACCCCGCATGCGCGGGGATCCACCCTGGCAGGATGTTTTCTTATCACTGTTAATGGAGTCTACCCCGCATGCGCGGGGATCCACCGTTAATGCAAGCAGTGATTCAACCGCAAGTGGGGTCTACCCCGCATGCGCGGGGATCCACCTCTGTACACTCCTATGGCAAGCTACGGGGGCCTGTCTACCCCGCATGCGCGGGGATCCACCTGCTCAAATAAGGCCAAAAACGGGCAGATTCGCGTCTACCCCGCATGCGCGGGGATCCACCCCCTCCAGCAAAACGCAGACGCTGTTAAGGAAGGTCTACCCCGCATGCGCGGGGATCCACCTTGCCCGGATCAACCAGCGCGAGGCCCGTGTCGGTCTACCCCGCATGCGCGGGGATCCACCCTGCGGTGACTAATCTTCCTGCGGGACAGCATAGTCTACCCCGCATGCGCGGGGATCCACCTGTGCCGATCATTGTTTCCGTTGGGGCAGCAGTGTCTACCCCGCATGCGCGGGGATCCACCCCTGAGTCTCTTGCCGATACGCCTCACACTCCAGTCTACCCCGCATGCGCGGGGATCCACCCTAGCTAGGGTTTATTGGATGGCACACATTGATGTCTACCCCGCATGCGCGGGGATCCACCTCTTGCGAAAAAGTGAGGGATTTCTAGCTAGTGGTCTACCCCGCATGCGCGGGGATCCACCCGATGGGGCTGTAGACCAGGTGCCCGTCACGCAGTCTACCCCGCATGCGCGGGGATCCACCTTATGACATAGTGCATCGATACAATAAGCAAG
>JGI24502J29692_10024050_pt1 | contig 10683 bp, 6 predicted proteins | sample BioPla3RNA1_FD_29692 | JGI IMG/M metagenome (IMG submission 29692)
CTAGGACGAAAGTAGAAGTCATTAAAGGAAACAAAGACAGATACTCGATATCAGCAATGTGTGATGTCCTACAAATCCCAAGAAGCACCTACTACTACGAAGCAAAATCAAATCCTGAAGAGGACGATATAGCTAAAGATATAATCTGAATTTTCAAATCCAGTAGACGTAACTATGGTACTCGAAAAATTAAAAAAGATCTTGAAGTCGAAGGCAAAGTAGTTTCTTGTATATGGTACTCTAAAAGTACCCCATAAAATAGTCAAAGTGGACGTTTCCCTGCTATCCGTGCTAATAGGTCACAAGGTAAAATTTTATTTGCTCCTGAGGCTCTAATGCAAGTCCTTAGACAAGAAGCTTTGGATAACTTATTGAAACCAACAGGCTTTGAAGATGAAGCAAAAGAAAAAGAAGAACCACGCTCCTACTTGGCTGGACTATTCGATGATATTCCTAGTCAACTGCCCGATGGTTATAATAATTCAAACAACAAGACATCAGCTACGATAGTTTTAAACAATCACACCACAAAAGCCCCTCAATAATAAAATAGATGGGCTTTATACCTATACAGTGAGGGTTGTCAAAAGAAAACTGTAGAGATAAGTTTGTTTGGATGCTATAATATTCCATATAGATACATAACAAATAATAAAAAATGATATTGGGCAGAAACACTGCCTGGCGATATATAAGGAGGCAAAAGATGATAACATCTGAAGAAATCAAAAGACGGTTATGGGACGGAGCCAATGAATTAAGAGGCTCAATGGATGCTAGTAGGTATAAGGACTATATGCTAGGCTTAATGTTTTATAAGTTTCTAAGCGACAAGACCTTAGAGACTTTTAGGACATCTGCCCGACTAGGACAAGCCAGTGAAATGGAATTAGTAGAAGCCTATAAGAAAGCAAGTGAAGATTATGGCGAACTACTGGAAGAGAATATTCGTGGAGTATTGTATTATTACATTAAGCCAGACCACCTTTACCAAGTTTGGATAGAGGATATTAACGCTGGGGAATTTGAACTACAAAAGGTAACTGATAGTTTACATGAGTTTGAACGCTCCATACATGTAGAAGAAGGAGCAAATGATTTTAAGGGATTGTTCTCAAATTCAACCATAGACCTAACAGATACAGCCTTAGGAAGTAACCTAAATGAGCGAAGTAAGAATATACAGGCTTTAATTCTTTTATTTGCAGACCTAAACATGGTAGCACTTCAAAAGTCTGACATTCTAGGAGATGCATACGAATACCTAATAGGGCAGTTTGCTATGGAGTCAGGTAAGAAGGCAGGGGAGTTCTATACTCCACAACAAGTATCAGAAGTTATGGCACAAATAGTATCTAAATCATCAAAGATTAGTCAAATATATGATGCAACTGTAGGTTCAGGTTCGCTCCTATTAACGGTTGGTAAGCACTTAGATGCTGATGCTCAAAGAGACATCCACTACTATGGGCAAGAAAAAAATACGGCCACCTACAACTTAGCCCGTATGAACCTACTACTGCATGGTGTACGACCAGAGAAGATGACTATGAGAAATGCAGATACTCTTTCATATGACTGGCCTGAAGACCCAGAAAGGCCAGGAGAAGGAGTACAGTTTGACGCTGTAGTGATGAACCCACCATATTCAGCTAAAGGCTGGAATAGGTCAGGTCTTAAAGTAAGTGACCCAAGATTTGAGATAGCAGGTACTTTACCACCTGACTCAAAGGGAGACTTTGCCTTCTTACTACATGGGCTATATCACCTAAGCAAAGGAGGTACAATGGCTATTGTACTACCTCATGGTGTGTTATTTAGAGGTGGAGCAGAAGGAGAAATAAGAAAAAGATTAATAGATAAGAACCATATAGATGCAGTTATAGGACTACCTAGCAACTTATTTACAAATACAGGAATACCAGTTACAGTACTTATTTTAAAGAAAGATAGAAAACTAGATGAGCCTATGTTAATTATTGATGCGTCTGAGGAATTTATAAAGGTAGGCAAGCAAAATGTACTACAAGAGAAGCATATAGCAAGAATTGTAGATACATACTTGGAAAGAAAGCCCCAAGAAGGCTATAGTGCCTTAGTAGACAGAAAAGATATATTAGAAAATGACTATAACCTGAATATACCAAGATATGTAATAGCTAAATCAGAAGAAATAGACCATGATGTCGATGCCCATTTATTAGGAGGTATTCCAGCCAAGAATATAAAAGAACTAAGGATACTCAATACCATGGTGGCAAATATATTAGAGGATAATCTAAGAGAACTAAGACCGGGATACCTAGAACTAACAAAGAGCATAGAAGAACTAAGAGAGGAGATACTTCTTAGTCACAAGGTCAAATCTTTATCAGAAGAAGTCACATCTGCTATAGAAGACTACATTGCTAAGTACTGGGATATTATCATAAATGCCAAGGTTGATACAAATATGAAGGGCATAATGGACGCTATGCTTATGGATATTAAGAGCCTTTTATCTGGATTTGACTTTGTAAACACCTATGATGGCTACCAAGTTATAGCAGATATTTGGAAGGATTCCCTAACAGAAGATATAGAACTTATAGGGCAAAGTGATTTCTACACAGTGGGTCGTACAAGAATACCTAAAATGGTTACAAAGGGTACAGGTAGTAATAAAAGAGAAGAACAAGAAGGCTGGATAAGTAGTTTAATACCAAGTGAACTTATCATTGAACAACTATTTTCAGACCAAGCCTCTAAAATAGATAGCCTAAAGCAAAGCCTATCAGATACAGAATTAGAGTTAGACGAACTGGTAGAAGCAGCCAAGGTTGAAGATACCGAGGAGTATGAAGTTTTATTTGAATGTATAACAAAGAACAAAGAAGGGGAAGCAGGCAACTCCTTTACAGCCAAGGCAATCAAGGATGAACTGAAAAAGTATAAAAAGGACACCGAGGAATATAAACTTCTCAAGAAGGCTGAAAAATTAATGGAAGATAAGTCTAAATACAGTAAGGATATAAGGGAGAAGGAAAAGGAATTAAAAGAAGAAGTGGAAGAACGGATCCTAACATTAACAGACAAAGAAATAGACTCCCTAGTCTATGAAAAGTGGTTTGGACAAATAGTAGAGGATATGGTAAACCTAGTGAGAAAGCCACTAGAAGAAGAACTTGATATATTAAAGCAACTAAAAGACCGCTATAGTTCAACTCTAAGTGATTTAGATAAGGAGTACAATGAATTAGGTGAGAGTTTTGAGAATATGCTTTCAGAACTGGTGGTGATAGAATGAAGAACCTAATACCAAAACGAAGGTTTGAGGAGTTTAAAGATAGTGACCCTTGGGAACAGCGTAAGCTGGGGGAGTTAGCAGAATTTAAACAAGGATTACAGGTAGATTTAGATAAGCAGAGTAGTCAAAAAGCATCAACTAATGTTAGATTTATTAGAATTGTAGATTATACCCAACATACACAAGACCTCAGGTTTATAGAATTTAATAGCAATTTAAGTTTTGTAGATAAAAATGACATTGTTATGGTTAGGTATGGCGCTAGTGCTGGTTTTGTAGGAAGAGGTATTAAAGGTGTTATCGCTAATAATATGTTTGTTGTCACACCAGATAATGGGATTAACAAGTCGTATCTATATAGTTTTTTAAAAATGGAACGAATATATGAGTTATTGAATAAAAGTAATGGTTCATCAGCTATGCCTGCTTTGAATTTTGGTGCAGTTTCCAATATTAATATCATCTATCCTAAAGTAAAAGAACAGATTAAAATTGGAGCCTTCTTCGCTCAACTAGACAACCTTATCACCCTTCATCAGCGTAAGTTAGATAAACTGAAAGAAACTAAGTCAGCATATCTATCAGAAATGTTTCCTAAAGAGGGAGAGGTTTATCCGAAACGAAGGTTTGCAGGATTTACTGACCCTTGGGAACAGCGTAAGTTGGAGGAATTAGATTTTATTATATCAGACGGCAATTATGGAGAGTTATATCCTAAGGCGAATGAACTATTATCTGAAGGGGTTCCTTTTATACGAGTTAATAATTTGGTAGATGGATATTTAGTCCATAAAGATTTAGTCTATATATCCGAGAAACAACACTCCGTATTAACAAGTGGGCACCTTAAAGCAAATGATATCTTGATTACAACAAGAGGTGAGATAGGGAAAATAGCGCTTGTTGATAGTAGTTTTGAAAATGCCAATATAAATGCACAAATTTGTTTAATTAGAACACAAGAAAACATGGCAAGCAAGTATTTACACCAGTATTTACAGACAAATTTAAGTCAAATGGAGATAACTTCCTTTCAAACTGGTTCTGCTTTAAAGCAATTGCCGAAAAAGAGATTGGGTGACATAACTATAAATTATCCTAGTTTAATGGAAGAACAAATCCAAATTGGTAACTTCTTCACTAACCTAGATAACCTTATCACCCTTCATCAGCGTAAGTTGGATAAACTTCAAGCCTTAAAACAGGCTTATTTATCAGAAATGTTTGTATAATCAAGGAAAGGAGGTTTGTTATGGCTGATTATAAGAAAGATGCAGCAGAAAGAAACTTTCAAGAAAGATTTGTTCGAGAACTTGAAAATTATAGATGGATAGCACCAGAGGAGTTAGACGGGAGCAAGCGAAAAGTTACCGTAGATGATTTAATAAACTATTGGAGAGGCGAAATTAATCGTATTAATGCAGATATGCTGGAAGGTGTAGCCCTTACAGATGGAGAGTTCAAGCAAGTAATGTCTAAGGTAAATCAAATATCCAACAGTTTTGAAGCCTCTAAGGTTCTTGCTATGGAAGGTTCTATCGGTAAGATAGATGGTATCTATAGGGACGACAATCCTAAAGTTACCCGTAAGCAAATAACCCTGACCATATTTAAGAAAGCACAGGTTAGTGGTGGAGACTCTAGTTATACAATTGCAAGGGAAGTGTCTACTTCAAATGGCAATAGGTTTGATATAGTCCTATTAATCAATGGTCTACCCTTGATTAATATTGAGCAAAAACGAACGGACAAATCCCTAACAGAGGCTTTTTATCAGTTTAAAAGATACTATAGGGATGGAGAATATACTAATAATTTTATGGCATTTTCTCAGATGATGGTTATTACCTCAGAGGTGGCTACAAGGTACTTTGCAACCCCAAAAACCATTGACGACTTCAACCTAAAGTTTGTCTTTGGATGGGCTGACAAGGACAACCACCCTATAAATGACTGGAAGGAGATAACAAAAAGCCTATTAAAGATACCCATGGCTCATCAATTAGTTGGGGACTATCTAATAATAGACGAAGCCGAAGAAGAAGAAAATAGAAGACATATGATAATGCGACCATATCAAGTATATGCCTTACAGGCTGTGGAACTTGCAGCCTTTGGTTTAGATAATGAGGATAGGATACCCCATGGTGGCTATGTTTGGCATACTACAGGTTCAGGCAAGACCATAACAAGTTTCAAAACTGCCCTATTTCTTTCAACACGTGGAGGTTTTGATAAGGTCATATTTCTAGTAGATAGAAGGGAACTGGATAGAAAGACTAGCGAAAAGTTTAGAGATTATGCCAAATATGAAGCCGTATCAGTTGATGATACTAAATATACCTTTCAGTTAAGAAAACAGTTGCTTTCTAAAGAGAGGGGTATAGTGGTAACCACTACTTTTAAACTAAATAATCTAGTTAAAGAACTAATGTCAGGTGAAGATTTTGGACTACCAAATAAGAAAATTGTATTTATAATCGACGAAGCCCATAGGACTACCATGGGAGAAATGATGGTTAATATAAAGACCTTCTTTAAGAGAAACGGACTATTCTATGGCTATACAGGAACACCTTTATTTGATGAAAATGAGGTTACAGGAATGGTCAATGAAAAAAGTGAAGTTATCGATACTACAGAAAAGTTATTTGGACCAGAACTCCATAAGTATACCATAGACCAAGCAATAGCAGATGGGAATGTATTAGGATTTAATGTGGATTATATTAATACAGGAGAGTTTAGAAGTTACGAAGAGTTAAGAGAACAGGTCAAAGACAAGATAGAAGAAGAAAAGCCTAATATGGCAACACTAGAACTGGAGCGAATGGTATATAGTTGGAGCGACCTTGAAATTGAAAAAGAAGCAAGGAAGCGCGATATTCTTATTTATCAGGACGAAACCCATATCCCAAGAGTAGTTGAAAGGATTTTAGAAAACTGGGAAGAACAGTCCAAGGGAAGAGTTTTCAACGCTATACTAACTGTTGCTAAGATACCTAGGGTTATAGCCTATTATAAAGAGTTTAAGAAGCAACTTAAAGACAAAGAAGATAGTATCAATATTGCCATGACCTTTAGTTTTGGGAATGAGAACCAAGAAGATAGCGTAAAGCCCGAGATAATAGAGATGATGTTTAAAGACTATGCTAGTTTCACAGGTATAGAGTTTGTAAGTGGAGATACAAAAAGAGGTGAAGAAGCCTATTTTGAAGATATAGTCGATAGAGGTACTCGTGGAGGTAGCGGAAGGAATGAGAAGAATATAGACCTTATTATAGTAGCCGACCAGTTACTTACAGGATATGACTCAAGGTTCATCAATACACTATATGTAGATAGGCAATTCAAATTACAAAGCTTAATACAGGCTTACTCTAGAACCAACAGAATACATAATCATGATAAAGAATTCGGATCCATTGTGAACTTCCAGTATCCTAAGATAACAGAGGAAGAGGTTAAAAGAGCCTTAAAACTATACGGTAGTGGTGGCACAAGTTCAAGAGCCATTGTTGAAGACTATAAAACAGCAGTAGAGAAGTTCTCTATAAAAGTTGATAAACTAAGAAAATCCTTGCCAGACCCAACTGAATGGGAGTCCTTGGAGTCAGATGCAAAAGCAAAAGAGTTATTTGTATTATCTTTTATTGACGCAAGCAGACAAGTTTCAACAGTTATGCAGTATTACGAATATGAGTGGGATAATGAAGGTTTTGGGATAGACCAGCATACATGGTTAAAGTATGAGGGTGCCTATAAAAACCTAACTTATAAGGAGAAAGACAAAGTTGATGGCTTACCTATAATGCCCCTAACTGGCAAGACAAGAATATCCTCAACCCAAATCATAGATGACAAGTATATACTAAACCTAATAGGCTCTAGAATAAGGAATGAGAAAGGCTATAAGACCGTAGACGATGAAACCCTAAGGTTAATTTATGAAGAGATACAAGGTTTAAGTGATATGGGACAGGCTGAACAGGCTAAGCTATTAAAAGAGTTTGTAGAAACTGAGTTAATAACAAGACATATAAAGGCAGAATTAGACTTTGATGAGGCATTTAACAATTGGAAAGCAGAAGGACTTGGGAGAGAAGTTAGCAAGTTTGCAAAGACTTGGGGCATAGATGAGTCAATACTAGGCAGGTCCTTGGAGCAATTTGACTTAGGACAAAAGGATTTAATACCTTATAAAGAAGATTTACAAAAAAGTATAGACTTTGATAAAGCAGAAAACCAAGAAGCAGGAGCCCAACTACCCCACTTGTTTCTCTTAATGCGTAAGGTGCTACCAGACTGGTTTGTTGAAATGAAAGGGAGATATAGTTAAAAGAGCATGGACAAATCCTTCAAAATCAGAGATAATTTCTGAATTAAAAAAAGCTGGTATAAAATACAACATACCTTATGAAGTACTTTACGGAATAGCGTATGCAGAATCTGGACTAAGACAATTTAAAAATGGAAAACCCTATATAAGTCCTGACGATGGGATAGGAATAATGCAAGTTACTCCACATGCAGTAAGTGAAGTCTTTAATAGAAATTCTTTAGAATATGATTATAAATATAATATAGATGCAGGAGCTAAAGTTATACTTGGTAAATGGAAATGGGTATCAAAAGCTAATCCTATTGGAAATAGTAATTCTGAAATACTAGAAAATTGGTATTTAACAATATGGGCATATAATGGATACTCATATATTAATAATCCTAAAGAATATGCTAAAAACCTTTTAGATTCACAAGGAAGAAGAAAATTTTCAAATGCATATATGTCTTGGTATAGATATAGACCATATCAAGAAGATGTTATAAGATTTATTAAATCAGAATTGGGAGTAACTCTAACTTCATTAACGACTGTAACAGCTAATAATAATAAAATTCCAGCTGCAGGTACAAGAAAAGTACCAATAATAGCAAGTGGAGTTAAATTTACAACACCAACTAATTATCATTATACAGAAAATAAAGATACTGCAGTTATTCCCGGAACAATAGATTATACAATACCGTCAAAAATAAATATAAATAGTACTGTTACATTTTCAGGAACATGTACAGGGGTAGTTAGTGCTAAAAGACAGATAAAAGGTTCATCAATAATAGATTTAGGGAAAGTGTCTGGTGGAAAATTCACGTTTGACGTAACGTTTTTAGAAACTGTCGGGGAAAGAGAGATGACAGTATGGGGATACAATTCAGCAGGTAAAGAGGTAGCAAAAGTAGTAAAAAAATTCAATGTAACAGATCCAAATGTAAAAAACTATACATTAACAGTAAGCCATAATGCAAATGTAATATCAGGAGAGGAAGTAACATTTAGTGGAACAGCAAATGATATAAGTAAAGTTTTGATAAAAGTCGATAGTAAAGCAATAACTACAGATAAAATAAGTGTGACAAGTGGAAAATATTCGTTTAAATATAAATCTACAACAACTGGGGCAAATAAAAAGGTTGAGGTTATAGGATATGACTTAGCAGAGAAGGAAGTTAAAACAACTACAAGTACAATAACTATCACTGCACCAGTAGTAAGTAAAATAGACTATACAGTACCATCAAATATAAAATTAGGAACAGCTACTACATTTAAAGGGACTTTCAGTGGAAATGTAGCAACTGTAAAAAGACAAGTTACAGGTTCAACATTAGTAAATTTAGGAAAAGTATCTGGAGGAAGTTTCTCATTTGACGTAACTTTTTTAGATAAAGTCGGGGAAAGAGAGATGACAGTATGGGGATACGATTCATCGGGAAAAGAAGTAGCAAAAGTTATTAAAAAATTTAATGTTGGAGCAATAGTAAGCACTATAAATTATACTACACCAACAACAGTAAGAGTGAATACAACAGCAAAATTTAGTGGAACTTTTACAGGGGAAGTAGCAACTGTGAAAAGACAAATTACAGGTTCAACAGTAGTAAATTTAGGAAAAGTATCAGGTGGAAAATTCTCATTTGAAGTAACATTTGGAAGTGATACAGGAACAAGAGAGATGACAGTATGGGGATATGATTCATCAGGTAAAGAGGTAGCAAAAGTAGTTAAAAAATTTGACGTTACTAAAAAAGGAACTGTAACAGCTGCAACTTTAAATATAAGAAGTGGTGCAGGGACGAATTTTGGCATATTAGGAACTTTAACAAGTGGAAAAACAGTAGAGATTGTAAGTACATCAAGTGGATGGCATAAAATAAAATATAATGGTGGATATGGATACGTATCTACATCGTATATAAAATAGTGGTAATATAAAAAAATATATACACAAGAGGAGGATGTATATGAAAAGGTTAATAAGTATATTTTTGTTTTTAGTAATTTTATTTGCAGGTTGTGTAGGCAGTGTTGGAAAAACTGATAATATAGATGAGATTGAGGAAAATTCATATAAAGTAAGTAATGAAATATCAACTGACGAAGAAAAAGTTCTATTACAAATACAAAATGCTATATTTGATGAATTCCCATTAGAAGCTTCAAGGATAACTAAATCATCAGGAAAAAATCCTACAAAAACAGAACTTATTGAAGCTATGAAAATAATAGGTAATAAATATCAAGTACCTTTTGAAATAATTTATGGTATTGGAGTAGGAGAAACAGGTGGATACAACGGCGGAGTACCTTGTCAATTTTGGAGTAATGGTAATCCAATTGTTAGTGGAGACAACGGTATAGGGATGATGCAAGTGACTCCTTGGGCAATATCACAAAATTTTGATGAATACTCATTAAAATATGACTGGAAATATAATTTAGAGGCTGGAGCACAGGTAATACTAAGTAAATGGAGATATGTAGAAGCTAGAAATCCAATTGGAGATATGAATTGGAAGGTTTTAGAAAATTGGTATATGACACTTTGGGCTTATAACGGTTTATCAACAATAACCCTAATGAATACAAAAATGGCTCAAGAACATGGAATAATGGATATATAACGTGGACAAGACAGAGAGCTTATCAAGATGATATATTACTTTTTATTAAACAATATCTTAATGTGAATATCACTGCAATAAATAGATCAGAATTTCCAGAAACTGGAATTCCTGCAAGTGGAAAAAGTTTTGCAACTCCAACACCTATGCATTATACAACAGAAGATGTAAGTAGTGATATTACTGTAGACACTAATTTAATAATAAATATACCAAATTCAGTAGAAACAAATAAAATTATAAATATTAATGGAGTAGTTCCAACTGATATAACTAGAGTAAAAGCATATATAGATGATACAATAGCATTAAATGGTGGAGAAGTAAGTGTAGAAGATGGAAAATACTCTATGAATATAATCCTAAGTCAAACAGGAAGTAGAAAAATTACAATAAAAGCAATAGCAGGTGGAACAGCAGAGGTAGAAAAA
>JGI24502J29692_10071221_pt1 | contig 10677 bp, 5 predicted proteins | sample BioPla3RNA1_FD_29692 | JGI IMG/M metagenome (IMG submission 29692)
TAACAATGTCGTCAAAAGTCAAAATAGCCTCAGGTAGAGCGAGTAAGACTATCGCCGAAAAGATAGCAAAAGCCTATAATCAAAAATTAGTAGATGTAGAAGTTCTTGTCTTTAGCGATGGAGAATTTCAACCTTCTTATTGTGAAAATTTGCGAGGGTGTGATGTGTTTATCATTCAATCAACATTTCCGCCTGCCGATAATCTTTTAGAATTATTATATATGATAGATGCGGCAAAGAGAGCTTCTGCACATCGTATCATAGCTGTTATCCCTTATTTCGGAATAGCAAGACAAGATAGAAAAGATAAACCCAGAGTGTCTATCGGAGCTAAATTAGTGGCTAACTTATTGACTGTTGCGGGTGCCGACCGTATTATTACTATGGATTTACACGCAGATCAGATTCAAGGATTTTTTGATGTACCCGTTGATAATGTATTTGCATCTCGTTTGTTTTTACCCTATTTAAAACAAAGAAACTTTGAAAATCTCTGCTTGGCTTCGCCCGATACGGGAGGAACACGTAGAGCAGCCTCTTATGCCAAATATTTGGGAGCTGACCTTGCTATCGGTTTTAAACAACGACCTCAAGCCAATGTCGTCGGTTCTTTACAAATAATAGGGGATGTGCAAAATAAAAATGTAGTAATAGTCGATGATATTATCGATACTGCCGGAACGATTTGTAAGGCTGCAAATACCATTAAATCTTTGGGAGCTAAAAGCGTTCGTGCTATGTGTGTACATCCTGTTTTATCGGGTAATGCTTACGAGAACATCGAAGCATCGGCTTTGGAAGAATTAATAACAACCGATAGCATTCCGTTAAAAAGAACTTTAAATAAAATCACGGTATTGTCTATAGATAAATTGTTTGCTAGAGTTATTGATGGAGTGGTAACCAGCAGTTCTATCAGTTCTTTATTCGATTATGATCACTTTATGGACATTGATAATATTGATTTTAAAAATAAATAAGCTATTTCGATACGAAACAATCTGTTTTTCGTATTTTTATATAACACAAGATATTATATACTAATGTTGCAACTCAAATGATTGTATATTTTCAGAAAAATAAAACACTATTTGTTGTTCAAACAAATCACCTATTTTCAAAAGAAGAAATTTCAAAACTAACATGGTTGTTTTCCGGAGCTACATTAAATCCTGAGAAAGAACTAACGGGAGTATTTATAGGTCCTCGTAGCGAAATAATTACGCCATGGAGTACCAATGCTGTAGAAATCACACAAAACATGGGTGTCGAAGGAATAGAGAGAATAGAAAAATTAATGGAGGTGGAGCCTTTGTCGCCTCAGACAGATGTATTGGCTTATGCTAAAACCATATACAACTCTATGTTACAGCAGATTTATGTTAATCCGAATCAAACTGTTTTTGAAGTTAACTTACAGCCGGCACCTGTTCTATCTGTTGAAAACATAAGAACTTATACTGCTGAAGAAGGATTGGCATTGAGTGAAGATGAAATTGTTTATTTAGAAAAATTAGAACTGAAATTAGGAAGAAAACTTACCGATTCCGAAGTGTTCGGATTTTCACAAGTAAACTCGGAACATTGTAGGCATAAAATTTTTAATGGAACTTATATTATTGATGGAGAAACAAAGCCGATGTCTTTATTTGGGTTGATTAAAAAAACTTCCAAAAAAAATCCCAACAAAATAGTTTCAGCCTACAAAGACAATGTAGCATTTATTGAAGGACCAATTTCTCAACAGTTTGCCCCAAAAACACAAGATAATCCCGATTTTTTTGAAGAAAGAACAATACAAACGGTTATTTCTATTAAAGCCGAAACACATAATTTTCCAACGACAGTAGAGCCTTTTAACGGAGCAGCTACGGGTTCCGGAGGAGAAATTCGCGATAGGATGGCAGGTGGAATCGGAAGTATTCCAATGGCAGGAACAGCTGTATATATGACATCTTATGCTCGCATGGACGACAAAAAGCATTGGGAAAATGCAATTATTCCACGTAAATGGTTGTATCAATCGCCGGAACAAATATTGATAAAAGCTTCGAATGGAGCCAGCGATTTTGGAAATAAATTTGGACAGCCTTTAATAAACGGTTCTTTGCTTACCTTTGAACATCAAGAAAATGAAAAACAATATGGCTATGATAAAGTAATAATGTTGGCTGGAGGAATAGGTCATGCCAATAAAAATTATGCAATGAAAAAAGCCGCAGAGGTAGGCGATAAAGTAGTTGTGTTAGGCGGAGACAATTATCGGATTGGAATGGGCGGAGGAGCCGTATCGTCTGTTGCAACGGGAGAGTTCTCTTCTCATATTGAACTAAATGCAATACAACGCTCTAATCCTGAAATGCAAAAAAGAGTGTTCAATACAATACGTGCAATGGCTGAGTCGGAAAACAATCCCATACGATTGCTGCACGATCATGGAGCCGGCGGTCATTTAAATTGTTTATCGGAACTATTGGAAGATGTAGGAGGAGAAATAGCAATAGAAAAACTTCCTATAGGAGACGCCACTTTATCGGCGAAGGAAATTATTGGGAATGAGTCTCAAGAACGTATGGGACTATTGCTGAAAGAGAATGATTTGACATTATTACAAAAAGTAGCTAAACGCGAACGAGCACCTATGTATACTGTCGGCAAAGCTACAGGAGATGAACGCTTGGTCTTTTCCTTTAAAGGTACAAATCCCATTGATTTGGCAATCGAAGACATGTTTGGAAATCCCCCTAAAACTATTATTACCGACGAGACCTTAAATACCGAATTTTCATTTTTACCTAAAATAAATGAACCACTTGAAACAATCATTGAAAAAGTATTGAGTTTAGATGCCGTAGCATGTAAAGACTGGTTAACCAATAAAGTAGATCGTTCCGTAACGGGAAAAATTGCACGTCAACAATGTTGTGGTCCGTTGCAATTACCCCTTAGCGATTTAGGTGCTGTTGCTGTTGATTATCAGGGAAAAGCGGGAATTGCAGTGGCTACAGGTCATGCACCGATAGCAGCTCTTATCAATCCTATTCACGGTTCAGTTTTATCGATAGCGGAAGCATTAACCAATAGTATTTGGGCACCTTTTACAGATGGATTAAAAGGAATTTCGTTGAGTGCTAATTGGATGTGGCCCTGTAAAAACAAAGGAGAAGATGCTCGTTTATATGCGGCTGTAGAAGCTGTGAGCGATTTTGCTTGCGATTTAGGAATTAATATTCCTACAGGAAAAGACTCTTTATCAATGACACAGAAGTATCCCAACGGAGAAGAGGTGTACTCACCCGGAACAGTCATTATAACGGCAGTGGGAGAAGTTGAAGATGTTAAAAAAATCGTTAATCCTGTTTTTAAAAACGAACAAAACACTGAAATCATTTATATAGATATGTCTTTTGACAATATGCAACTTGGTGGTAGTGCTTTGTTTCAAGTGTTTAATTCTGTCGGGGATGAAGCACCGACAGTTAAAAATGCAGCTTATTTTAAAAAGGTTTTCAATGTAATTCAAACATTGATTAAAGAAGAAAAAATAATGGCAGGACATGACGTATCTGCCGGAGGACTAATAACAACCTTAATGGAAATGAGTTTTGCGGATAAAAGAATTTCTTTAAATATTGATTTAGCTAATTTCACGGAAAAAGATATAATTAAAATCCTTTTTGCCGAAAATCCTGCAATTGTCATTCAAGTGGATACTGCCGATTCAATTTCTCATTATTTACAAAAAGAAGGAATTCGTTTCCATACAATAGGGCAGGTAGTAGAGACAAAAAAACAAAGAGCAAAAATTACGATTGAAACACCATAACTCAAATCACACTTTTGATTTGTCGTATTTTAGGAATATTTGGTTTAAAACATCTTATTTGTTCGATACTAAACAAAGCGGGGAACAAAAAGCAAAAGAACGTTATGAAAATTATCATCAACAGTCATTGTTTTTTGATTTTCTACCTTCATTCACCGGAAAAATGCAACTGACGGAGCGAAAAATAAACGCAGCCATTGTACGAGAACAAGGCACCAATGGAGATCGTGAAATGGCATACGCACTTTATTTGGCGGGATTCAATGTAAAAGATGTGCATGTTAGCGATTTAATAGAAGGACGAGAAGATTTGAAAGAGATAAACATGTTGGTTTTTCCGGGAGGATTTGCTAATTCGGATGTGTTAGGTTCAGCAAAAGGATGGGCGGGAGCTTTGATTTTTAATGAAAAGGCAAATAAAGCAATAAAAGATTTTTATGAGCGAAGCGATACATTATCGTTAGGAGTATGCAATGGTTGTCAATTGATGGTGGAATTAGGTTTGCTTTATCCTCAACATGAACAAAAACCTAAAATGATGCACAACGAATCTAAGAAATTTGAATCGGCATTTGTCAATGTAGATATTTTGCCCTCTCATTCGGTAATGCTTTCTGCAATGAAAGGAAGTCGCTTAGGAATATGGATAGCTCATGGAGAAGGAAATTTTTACTTACCCTATGAAGAAAGCACCTATGACATTCCGATGAAATATAGTTACGATAGCTATCCGGGCAACCCTAATGGCTCTACTTATCAGACTGCTGCTATTTGCAGCATTGATGGAAGACATTTGGCAATGATGCCGCATTTGGAAAGAGCTATTTTCCCATGGCAATGGGCTTATTATCCTGAAAATAGGAGAAAAGACGAAGTGTCGCCATGGATAGAGGCATTTATTAACGCAAGAAAATGGATAGAAAAAAATATTAAATAACATTAAAATCGAGCTAAATCTTGTGTGTAAACAATTGATTGATAAATAATATATATTGGTAATGAAAAAAATAGGTCTTCTTTTTTGTGTGTTTTTTGTTTTTACACAAAATGTCAAAAGCCAAGTGTTTAATAGCTTTTCTTCTCAACCTGAGCATACTATTCCCGAAATGCTGTCTTTTTTTGAAAGTGCTAGCAAATCGTATAAAGATGGGATTGATAGTATGAAAACATTTTTTCCAATATTTTGGGGTAATTTATCGGAAAAAGAACAAAAAGCATTTATTGAAATTGCTAACCGAATGTTGAAAAAGAAAATGAAACCTTTTCCTCATTTTGCAACATTTATCAGTACTTATTCCGAGCTTGTAGAAACCTATCCTTCCGATGGAAATTTTCAAAAGTTTATAAAATGTTTACAGTATCATATAGAAAAAGAAGCGAATAAATATGTGGGTTTGTTGGAGTTGTATTCAGATTTTTTAAAAAACAATATTTTAAATACCTTTACAGGCACACGATGGATAGCGGAAAATTGCAATACATATTATTTTGATTTCGATAGCTTGCCTAAAATTATATTTCCGTCTTTGGATTTATTGGCTACAAATGATAAAGATAGTTTATTGGTTAAAAATACGGCGGGAGTTTTTTACCCAAGCACGTTGATTTTTCATGGTAAAAACGGGACAGTTGATTGGTCTCGAGTAGGATTAGACCCTGACGAAGTTTATGCCGAAATTCCCCTTTTTACTATTACTTTAAAAAGTCCTTCCATTGATGCTGAAAACACTGTTTATTACAATAAAAAATATTTTTCCGCCCCTTTACTCGGAAAATTAGAAGAGAAAGCAGTTACAACAACGGTAACGCCCGACAACGCAACCTATCCTCGTTTTACATCCTATAATAAGTTTATCACTATTAAAGATTTATATGAAAATGTTGATTATCGCGGAGGTATTTATGTAAAAGGAAAATCTTTTATAGGACAGGGAAGTGTAGATTTTTTAGCACAAATACATTTTAAACGAGAAGGAAAAACAGTAATTAGCACAAAATCCACTTCATTTTTATTAAAAGAAAATGTCATTGAATCTGCTTTATGTAATACGACAGTGTATCTTAAGAAAGATTCTATTTATCATTCGGCTATACATTTACGTTATAGTGTTCCTAAAAAAGAAGTATGGCTAATCCGTGGAGAAAACGGTTCGGAACGTATGCCTTTTTATGATACTTATCACCAACTTGAAATATATTCGGAAGCACTTTATTGGAATTTAAACGAAGAAGCAATAGAATTTAAATTTCTTCCTGCAACAGGGGGGACTAATACTGCTGTCTTTGAATCGATTAATTTTTTCGAACAACATAGGATAGATAAAGTACGTGTTTTTAGTAGGACTAATCCCATGCACACCCTTTATGAATTTTTTCGTTTAAATAAGACAAGAAAAGCAAGTCTGAAAGAAATTGCCGATTTTTTCAAGTACTCTGAAAGCGACGTAAGAAGCTTTTTGTTTCAATTAGTTGAATATGGATTTGTGGATTACAATATGTTAACTGATGAAATCTTTTATCATGATAAATTAGGCAATTATTTGATGAATGAAATAGGGAAAAAAGATTACGATATTTTACGATTTATCTCGTCGGTTCCGTCTCATATGAGCAATGCAAGTTTAAGTTTACTTAATTACGACCTTACTATCAAAGGGGTAGAATTAATCGTAGTGAGTGATACTCAGATAGTAAATATTTTTCCAAGTGATAAAAAAATAATTATGCAAAAAAATCGAGATTTTATGTTCCATGGAAAAGTAGAAGCAGGATTATTCGATTTTTGGGCAAGCAATTGTAAATTTTCTTATGAAAAATTCAAAATGGATTTTGCTGTTATCGATTCAATCGTGTTATATGTAGAAGATAAAAGTGTAATCCCGGATTATAGAGGATATCCTTTACATCGTGTACAGAGTTATATTGAAGATGTTTCAGGAACCTTGTATATTGATCAGCAAAACAATAAATCCAGTAGATTAAGTTTTCCCCGCTATCCCTATTTTGAAAGTAAATCCCCCGGGAAAGTATATTACGATCATGATTTTGTGTACAATGGTGTTTATGATAGAAATCGATTTTATTATTATGTTGATTTGTTTACAATAACACATATGGACAATTACAATACGGACTCGTTGTTGTTTAACGGATATTTATATTCCGACGGAATTTTTCCGGATATTCATAAACCATTGAAAGTAAGACCTGATTTTTCTTTAGGATTTATCTATAATACCGGAGCTTCAGGAGCGCCTGCTTACTATGGAAAAGGGATGTTTACAAATAAAATTGATTTAAGTAATCAAGGGCTAAGAGGTAGCGGTACATTAGATTACAGTCAATCGCATGGAGAAGGAAAAGATTTAGTGTTTTTCCTCGACTCTATGAACGGATACTTTGAAAATTATCGAATAGAAGAACAAAATATTGGAAATGAATTTCCTTCTGTAAATGCAAATAATGTATATGTGCATTGGGAGCCTTATCAAGATGCTATGTATGTTAGAAGTGGAAAAACCCCTTTTTGTATGTATAACGAAGCTTTTCTTAATGGACGTTTAGTCGTTTCTACGAATGGAGTAACGGGAGCAGGAAATATGAAGTATGGAATAGCTGAATTAGCAAGTAGAGATTATACTTTTTTACACCATGAGTTAAAGGCTGACCATTTGAATTTTAGATTAAAAGATACGCTTATGAACGATTATCATATCAGTGCTTTCGACCATAAGACGCATATAGATTTTGAAAAACGATTTGGGAATTTTGTCTCTAATGGAACGGCATCTTATATCACATTTCCAATTAATATGTTTTACACGCGTTCTCTTGAATTTGAATGGTTAATGGATAAAGATAATTTGTCGTTCAAGTACGATGATCCTTATGCGGAAGTAGATTTGAATGCCACAGATATTCAAGAATTGTATCAAATGAAATCTTATGGTAATGAGTTAACGTCAACACATCCTGCTCAAGATTCATTGCGATTTACCACTAAAAAAGCAACTTACGATTTAAAAAAATATGAAATTAAAGCCGAAGGAGTACGATTTATTGATGTTGCCGACGCAGCAATTTTCCCTAAGGAAGGTATTGTAAAAATATATAAACGAGCTGAAATCGGAACATTAAAAAAAGCAAAGATATTAGCAAATACGGATACGGAATATTATAAAATATTTGATGCTACGGCACAAATACAATCAAGAAACAGTTACGATGGGAAGGGATACTATAACTATATAGATGAAAATAAAGAAACACAACTTCTCTTTTTTGATTCTTTATGGGTAAATCGCAGTAATTTAACACGAGGAAGAGCTGTTATTGCCGGTGATAGCAGCATATTTACCTTAAGCCCTCATTTTTCGTTTAATGGAGAAGCGTTATTGTCGGCAGAAGACGAATTTCTTACGTTTCAAGGAGGGGTAAAGTTATTGCATGCTTGCGATACCTCTTCCGTTGCTATTCGATTTAATGGAAAAATAGATCCGGATTCTATACTTATCCCTATCAATGAAGATATTAAAGATATAAATAATAGAAAAGTAGTAGCTGCTATCGCTTCCGATAGAAGTGGTAATATATATACTGCTTTTGCTCGAGCAAAAAATGCAGTAAACAATGCAGCATATATTGATGTACAAGGATATTTGACTTTTAACAAGGAATTAGAATCATTTGTAGTAGCAGATAAAGAAAAATTGGAAAATCTCGAATCCGAAGGAAATGTTATTTTACTCGAAAAAAATAATTGTATAGCAAGAGGAAGTGGAAATTTAGACTTAGGAACCAATTTAGGAAGAGTAAGTTTTATTCCTGTAGGAACCATTACGAATTACATGATTAATGATTCGGCACTTATTCGCATAGCAGCGGCTATGGATTTCTTTTTCAATGATGATTGTATGCGTATTTTAGCAGAGACCGTAGATGGTTCTTATCAATTAGAAGGAATTGATATCGTTGAAAACGAAAACTATCAACATGCATTAATGAAGCTATTAGGTCCTGCCGATTTCAAAAAATCATATCCTGAATTAGCACAATATTACCGCTTTAAAAGATTACCTAAAAAGTTGCAAATGCCTTTCTTATTTGCAGATATTGAATTAGAATGGAATCAGTCAACAAAATCGTTTAACAGCAAAAGTAATATAGGAATTGCAGTTTGTGGAAAAAGAGAGGTTAATAAATATGTTCCCGGTTTATTTGAAATACAAAAACGAAGTAACAAAACCAATATTCAAATATATTTTGAAGTTGGTTCTGATTGGTTTTACTTTAATTATACAGGAGCATCCAATTCTATGCAAGTCTGCTCTTCGATAGGAAAGTTCAATGACATATTAAAAAACACACCACAGAAGAAGCGTCAATTAGAGTCAACCAAGGATTTACCTTCGTTTACTTATAAACTTGCATCGGTACAATTGAAAAATAAATTTTTAAAAACCCATGATTGGGAAGGGAAAAAAGAAAAGGAAGATGAATAGATTGTTATTAGTCGAAAAATCAATTGATAAATATTATAATTTTGCAAACGAAATTAAGACATAAAAACGAATTGCTATCTTGAAAATATTTGTTATACTTTCGCGAGTTCCTTATCCGCTTGAAAAAGGGGATAAACTACGTGCTTTCAATCAAATAAGGGAACTATCAAAACGCCATGAAATTTATCTGTGCGCACTGAATGATGTCGCCCTACATCCCGATGCGAAAAGTGTTTTAGAAAAATATTGCAAAGAAATTTATATTTATTCTATTTCCAAATGGTCTATTATAATTAATGTATTGCGTTTTTTCTTTCAAGGAAAACCTTTGCAATGCGGCTATTTTTATAATGCAGCTATTCATAAAAAAATTCTCCGACTAATAGCGACAATTCAACCGGACCATATTTATAGTCAGTTAATTCGAACGGCAGAATATGTCAAGCATTGCAAGGTAAAAAAAACCATTGACTATCAAGATGCATTTTCAAAAGGTGCGGAGCGTATAATGGAAAAATCCTCTTTTTGGAAACGTATTTTCTTTCGTATGGAAATGAAGCGATTGCAACAATACGAAAGAGATATTTTCGATTATTTTGATAATAGAACTATGATTACAAAAGTAGATAGTTTATATATCAATCATCCGTTAGCCGAAACTATTACGGTTGTTCCTAATGGAGTAGATTTTTCTGTTTTTAGTCCTATAGAAAAAGAAAAACATTTTGATTTGATTTTTACGGGCAATTTTTCTTATTATCCTAATATAGATGCGGCTATTTATTTTTCACAAGAGATTCTTCCGTTTATAAAAGAAAAACACCCGACAATTAGAGTGGCTTTTTGTGGTGCCAATCCTTCTTCAAAAGTGTTAGTCCTTCAAAACGAAAATATTATAGTAACAGGATGGGTTAATGATATGAAAGAATATTATGCTATGTCGCGTATTTTTATGGCTCCTATGCGTTTAGGAACGGGATTGCAAAATAAATTACTAGAAGCTATGGCAATGCATTTGCCTTGTGTAACATCTGTATTGGCAAGTGCTCCGTTAAATAGTGGAGAGAAAAAAAACATGCTCATTTGTAATTCTCCATTGGATTATGCTGATAGTATAGATAAGCTGTTGTTGCAACCCGATTTTTATCAAGAGATAGCAACTAATGGTTATCAGTTTGTAAGACAAAATTATAAATGGGAAGATACAACGAGCATTTTAGAAAATCTTATTACTAATAATGAATCTGACAAAACATGAACGTATCTAAGAAAACATTTAAGAAAAAATCATTTTTTCGAGTAATAGGATTAATATTTGTTAACATTCTTTTTTCTCTTTTTTTAGCTGCT
>JGI24502J29692_10034125_pt1 | contig 10632 bp, 12 predicted proteins | sample BioPla3RNA1_FD_29692 | JGI IMG/M metagenome (IMG submission 29692)
CGCAGTTTGGGGCCAAAACGCGCCTTGCGGCCTCAAAACCGCGAAAAAGAAAAATTGGGGCGTTCCATAAGCGGGAGCGGGATGAGATGAAGAGGCTGGACCGTTTGACCCCCGAGGGGACGAGGGACCTGTTCTTTGAGGATTTTGAGCAGGTCAAGAAAATAGAGGACACGCTGGCAGCGCTCTTTTCGGAGAGCGGCTATCGCGGGATAAGCACTCCCGCGATAGAGTTTTACGACGTGTTCTCCGCGGGGGTGGGCGCCATCTCCCAGCAGGACATGTACATACTTGCTGACAGCAAAGGCAGGCTGATGGCGCTTCGGCCCGATTCCACAAAGCCCGTGGCTCGCCTCGTCTCCACGAGGCTAAAAAACCAAAGCCCCCCCTTCCGCCTCTATTACTGCCAGAGCGTGTACAAGAGGAACAAGGGCGAAAACCTCCTGTACGACGAGGTGCGGCAGGCGGGGATAGAGCTCGTCGGGCTGGGCGGCCTTGAGGGCGACATCGAGGCGCTCCTGCTTGCCGCTAGGAGCCTTGAGCGCACCTGCGGCAAAGGCTTTTTGCTCGAGATAGGCCATATGGGCTTTTTCACCCAAATTATCAATTCCACCGATTTTCCCGAGGAAGTAAAGCAGGACATAAAGGACAAGATAGAGGCAAAAAACTACCCCGCGCTCTCCACCTTGCTTGAAAAATTTCCAAAGAGCGAGAGCGTCGGGGCGCTTTTGAGGATGCCCGCCCTCTACGGGGGAATAGAGGTGCTTGACGAGGCGAGGCGGCTCATCCGAGGGGCGGCGGACGGCGTTCTCGGCCACATCGGAAAAGTGTACGCCGCGCTCAAAGAGCATGGCTTTGAGAAAAACCTCGCGATTGACCTCGGGCTTTTGAACGGCTACGGCTATTACAGCGGACTGGTGTTAAAGGGGTACGCGTTCGGCGCGAGCGAAGCGGTGCTCTCGGGCGGCAGGTACGACTACCTCTACGGCGACTACGGGCTGGGCTATCCCGCGATAGGCTTTGCCATAAACACCGAACAGTTGCTCAAGCAGAGGGAGCAGGGGGCGCGGCAGCAGGGCGAAAAAAGGCCTCTTTCCATAGCGCTCACCAAGGGGCGGCTTGAAAAGCATGCCATAGAGCTCTTCAAAAAGGCGGGGGTAGACTGCTGCCCGCTGGACAGCAAGGGCAGAAAGCTCGTGATAAGGGTCCGAGCGGGCGAGCAGGAGCTCGACGTGGTATTCGCCAAGGCGGCCGACGTCATCACTTACGTGGAGCACGGCGCCTGCGACATGGGCATCGTGGGAAAGGACACCATAATGGAGCAGGGAAAGTCCTTCTACGAGATGCTGGATTTGGGCTTCGGCAGGTGCAGGTTGGTGCTGGCGGCAAAAAAGGGCAGGAATTTTTACGGCGGCTACGGCGTAAAGACCATCGCCACCAAATTCCCCAAGGTAGCGGCACAGTTCTTTGAGGGCAAAAAGATGAACGTCGACATAATAAAGATAGACGGCTCGGTGGAGCTGACGCCGCTTTTAGAGCTTGCCGACGGAATCGTGGACATCACCGAGACGGGCACGACGCTGAGGGAAAACGGCCTCGAGGTGGTGGAGGAAATCGCCGACATCTCCGCCAAGCTCATCGTCAACACCGCCAGCTTAAAGACAAAGAGGGAAAAGCTCGAGAGCTTTATCAGCCTACTCAAAGGAGCGATGAATGGTCGGGATATATAATTCAAAGGACCTGGACAAATTTTTGAAAAAGCTTGCGACAAGGAGCTCGGGCGAAAGCGCCGGGCAGGCGGTGCGCGAGATGATAGAGGCGGTAAGGAGCGAGGGCGACGCCGCCCTCAACAGGTATACCCAAAAATTCGACGGCATTCCCAAGGCGTACGAGGTGCCCAAGGAGCAGATAGAAGAGGCTTACAGGAGCACCGACAAGCGCTTTATAAGGGCGCTCGAGAACGCCAGGGACAACATATACGACTTCCACATAAGGCAAAAGAGGCAGGGCTACGTGGTGGCGGAAAGGGAAGGCATAATCCTCGGCTACCGCATTCTGCCCCTCGGGAAGGTGGGCCTGTACGTGCCCGGCGGCACTGCCGCCTACCCTTCCTCAGTTCTCATGAACGCCATACCCGCAAGAATCGCCGGAGTGGATGAGATAATAATGGTTACGCCCCCCTCAAGGGACGGCGGGGCAAATCGGGACATACTCGCGGCGTGCAGGATATGTCAAATTGACAGGGTGTTCATAGCGGGCGGGGCGCAGGCTGTGGCTGCGCTCGCTTTCGGGACGGAGACCATCCCCAAGGTGGACAAGATAATAGGCCCGGGAAACGTCTACGTGGCGACGGCAAAGAAGTATCTCTTCGGAGAGGTTGACATAGACATGATAGCCGGCCCTTCGGAAATACTCATCATCGCAGACGAGTTCGCCGACCCCGCCTTCGTGACGGCGGACATGATGTCCCAGGCGGAGCACGACCCCATGAGCTCATCGATGCTGGTCACTACCAGTTCGGAGCTTGCCCGAAAGGTAATCTTCGAGCTTAAAGAGCAAGTGGAGCGCCTCGAGAGGAAGGGCATAATCTTAAAGTCTTTAAAAGATTACGGCGCCATAATAATAGCGGAAAGTTTAAAGGAGGCGTGCGACATCTCCAACCTCATAGCGCCCGAACACCTCGAGATAATGACGGAAAGGCCCTTTGAGCTTTTAGGCAATATAAAAAACGCCGGCTCTGTATTTCTCGGAAGCCACACGCCCGAGCCGCTGGGCGACTATTATTCAGGGACAAACCACGTGCTGCCAACAAACGGCACGGCAAGGTTTTTCTCCTGCCTGGGCGTGGACAGCTTTGTAAAGCGCTCGGCCTTTACCTATTATTCGGAAAGCGCTCTGAAAGAGTGCGCCGAAGACATCATCGAGATAGCAAACAGGGAAGGGCTTTCCGCCCACGCCAATTCCGTCAGCGTCAGGCTGAAAAGGGGCAAAGCATGTACAGATTGAACAAAAAGATAGAGGAGCTCCAACCCTACCGGCCCCTCGAGGGCGATTTCGAGGTGAGGCTTGACGCCAACGAGTCCTTCATCGGGCTTGATGAGAAAATTGCCGAAGAGGTCTGCGAGGCGATAAAAAAGATACCTTTCAACAGGTATCCCGACCCCATGGCAAACAGGTGCCGCGAGGCTTTTGCCGCCCTTTACGGCATTGATAAGGAATGCCTCACCGCGGGCAACGGCTCAGACGAGCTCATCTCGGTGATAATAAACGGTTTTTTCGAGCGGGGGGACAGGGTGGTCATTACTTCCCCCGATTTTACGATGTACGGCTTTTACTGCCACATCGCCGAGGCGGAGGCGGAGGTCTATCAAAAGAGGCTGCTTGAGGTCTCGGTTGACGAGATAATAGAGCGGGCGAGGGAAAAAGATGCCAAAGGCGTCATCCTCTCTAACCCCTGCAACCCCACCTCAAAGGGGCTTTGCAGGCAGGACATCTTAAGGCTTGCCGAGAGCCTGTCAGACAAGCTGATAGTTATCGACGAGGCCTATATGGAGTTTTGGGATGAAAGCATAATAAAGCATGTCGCAGATTTTGACAACGTCATACTGCTCAAGACCTGCTCAAAGGCGTTCGGGCTCGCGGCGATCAGGCTGGGCTTTGCGGTGGCAAACAGGAGGCTGTCGAGGGCAATCGCCGCCACAAAGTCGCCTTACAACGTAAACACTATGACCAACGTCGCGGGCTCCATAGTGCTGTCCCACGCCGATTACCTCAAAGACTGCATAAGGCAGATAAGGGAGCAAAGGGATAAGTTGTACTGTATGTTAAAGGAAGTCGAAAAGGAGAGAGGCGGAATAAAGGTTTATTCAAGCTGCGCCAACTTCGTGCTGGTAGAGTGCCCCGACGCAAGTGGTGTTTACGGGAAGCTGCTCCAAAGAGGCATCGCCGTAAGGCAGCTTGGGGGGTACCTTCGCGTGACCGCGGGCAGCGACGGAGAGCTTGCCAGATTCATTTCCGCGTTTAAGGAGGCGCTATGAGGAGTGCTGAAATAAAGAGGGCAACTAAGGAGACCGACATATATTTAAAGCTCTGCCTCGACGGGGGCAGGCAGATAGAGGTGGACACCGGGATTCCCTTTTTTGACCACATGCTCACCTCGCTGGCGACGCATGCGGGCTTCGACATCGAACTCAAGGCAAAGGGCGACCTCGGGGTGGACTGCCACCACACCGTCGAGGACGTGGGGATAGTTTTGGGCAAGGCGCTTTCCAAGGCGCTTGGCGACAAGAAGGGGATAGCGCGCTTCGGCTGCTCCTTCATCCCCATGGACGAGGCGCTCAGCTTCTGCGCTCTCGACATATGCTCAAGGCCATACCTCGTGTTTAAGGCAGAGTTCAAAAACCAGTTCATAGGCAACTTCGACACCTGCATGGTGGAGGAGTTTTTCCGCGCCTTCGCTGTGTCCGGGGGGATAACGCTGCACATAGAGAACAAATACGGCGCCGACGACCACCATAAGGCAGAGTCCATGTTCAAGGCATTGGCATACAGCTTAAGGCAGGCGGTCGCCATAAGGGGGGATGGCGTAATGTCCTCCAAGGGCGCGCTTTGAGGAAAAAGAATGGTAATCCTTCCGGCGATCGATTTATATGACGGAAATTGCGTAAGACTATACCGGGGAGACTACTCCACGAGCAGCAAGGTGGCTGACGACGCATTAAAGGCCGCCCTTTCCTTTAAGGAGAGCGGAGCAAAGTGGCTGCACCTTGTAGACCTCAACGGCGCCAAGGGAGAGGCGGGGGTAAACGCGGGGATAATCGAGAACCTGATAACCGCCAGCGGCCTTTCCGTCGAAATCGGCGGCGGCATAAGGGATTTTGAGGCGGCGAAAAGGTACATCGGCATGGGAGCGAAGAGGATAATCCTCGGATCCGCCGCGGTGAAAGACCCCGCCCTCGTCGAAAGGTGCGTTGCCGAGCTTTCCCCCGAGGCGGTGGCGGTGGGCATAGACGCGAGGGAGGGCTACGTAAGCACCGACGGTTGGCGAAAGGGCAGCGGCGTATACTTTCTCGAGCTCGCCGAGGCAATGGAAAAGCTGGGCGCAAAATACATCATCTTCACCGACATCTCGAGAGACGGCACGCTCGCAGGCCCCAACCTCGATATGCTCAGGCAGTTGTCTCAAAGCGTCAAGTGCCATATCATAGCCAGCGGCGGTATCAGGGATTTGGGCGACATCCTGGCGCTAAAAGAGCTTGGCTTCTATGGGGCAATCTGTGGCAAATCCATCTACAGCGGAACGCTAAACTTAAGGGAAGCCATACAAGCGGCTTTAAGGTAACCATAGATGAAGACAAAGAGAATCATCCCCTGCCTCGACGTCAAGGGCGGCAGGGTGGTCAAGGGAGTAAAATTCGTAGACATCAGGGACGCGGGCGACCCCGTCCTTTGCGCCGCCGAATATCAGAGGCAGGGCGCCGACGAACTCGCCATGCTGGACATTTCGGCCTCGGTAGAGGGTAGAAAGACCATGGCAGCCGCCGCAGAGGCGGTGGCAAAGAGCATAAGCATTCCGCTCATTGTGGGCGGAGGCATCTCCACCTGCCAGGATATCGAGAGGATTTTAGGCTGCGGCGCGAGCAAGGTCTCCATAGGCTCCGCCGTTGTAACGGAACCAAAGCTCATCAGTGAGGCGGCAAAAAGGTTCGGCAGCTTTCGCATAGTCGCCGCGGTGGACGTAAAGAAGGGTAAAGATGGAAAGTACAACATAATAATCCACGGCGGCAGGAAGGACACCGGCATTGACGCCCTCGAGTGGATAAAGCAGGCGGAAGGGGAAGGCGCCGGCGAGGTGCTCCTGACTTCAATGGACGCCGACGGAACAAAGGAAGGCTACGACCTCGAGATAACGGGGAAGGCCGCCGGCAGCGTGAGCATCCCCGTAATCGCATCCGGCGGCTGCGGCAGGCTGGAGCACTTTTACGAGGTTTTCGCTCATACTGAGGCCGATGCCGCGCTCGCCGCGTCGCTCTTTCACTTCGGCGAGCTTACAGTGGGACAGGTCAAGGATTATCTGAGAGAAAAGGGAATCCCCGTATATGGACATAGAGAAGCTCTTTGAAAAATCGCCGCTGGTTCCGGCGATAATACAGGAGGCGGACACCGGCGAGATTCTCATGCTCGCCTACATGAATGAGGAGAGCCTCAAAAAAACCCTCGAGAGCGGGTACACGTGGTTTTTCTCCCGCAGCAGGGGCCGCCTGTGGCAAAAGGGCGAAACGAGCGGCAACGTCCAGAAAGTGGTCAGCATCCACGCTGACTGCGATTGCGATGCCTTTCTCGTAAAAGTGAGGCAGGCGGGGGCAGCATGCCACACCGGCAGCCGCACTTGCTTTTTCAACGAAGTGAAGTGTGAAAAGCAGCCTGCCCGCGGGCTCTCGGCAAAAAAGGGCATTTTGAAAAAATCCGAGGAGTAAGCGATGGAAGCGCTTAAGAAGCTTTACCAGACCATTTTCGAAAGGAAGGACAGCGGCGACCAGAGCTCGTACACCCGCTACCTCTTCGAGAAGGGGCTGGACAAGATACTCAAAAAGTGCGGCGAGGAGTGCGCCGAGATGATAATAGCCGCAAAGAACGGCGATGAGGGCGAGCTCGTCTTCGAGAGCTGCGACCTTATTTACCACATGCTGGTGCTGCTTTGCCATCAGGGCATAGACGTCAGCCGGATAGAGGAGGAGCTTGAGAGGAGGAGCCTGAAAAAAGGCAACCTCAAGCAGCCAAAGAGCGTGGACAAGGACAGCTGAAAAAACCCAACGGAAACCAGATACATTTTGATTTATTTAAGGAGGTAACCGATGTCAATACTTGTTACCGGCGGAGCGGGATATATAGGCAGCCATGCCGTGGTCGAGCTGCTCAATGAGGGCTACGATGTGGTGGTCGTGGACAACCTTTGCAACAGCAAGGAAGAGGCCTTAAGGCGCGTGGAGAAAATCACAGGCAAAAAAGCTAAATTCTATAAATACGACCTGTGCGATATTGAGCAGATCAGGGACGTATTCAAAAAGGAGAAGATCGAGTGCGTCATGCACTTTGCCGGCCTAAAAGCTGTGGGCGAATCGGTGACAATTCCGCTCAGATACTACCAGAACAACATCATCGGCACGCTGAATTTGCTCGAGGTAATGAAGGAGCGCGGCGTAAAGAACTTTATCTTCAGCTCGTCTGCCACGGTGTACGGCGTGCCCAAGAGCGTCCCCATAAAGGAGGACTTTCCGCTGGATGCCACCAACCCCTACGGCAGGACCAAGCTCTTCATCGAGTATATCTTAAAGGATCTTTACATGAGCGACAAGGAGTTCAACATTATACTGCTGCGGTACTTCAATCCCATAGGCGCGCACGAGAGCGGCCTCATCGGCGAGGACCCCAACGGCATTCCCAACAACCTTATGCCCTACATCACTCAGGTCGCCATCGGCAAGCTCAGGAAACTGCGCATTTTCGGCAACGACTACGACACGCCCGACGGCACTGGGGTAAGGGACTACATCCACGTGGTGGACCTCGTCAGGGGCCACGTCGCAGCGCTGAAGAAGATCGGGCAAAAGCCCGGCCTCAAGGCGTACAACCTCGGCACGGGCAAAGGTTACAGCGTATTGGAAGTTGTAAAGGCCTTTTCTAAGGTCAACGACATAGACATCCCCTATGAATTTGTGGAGCGCAGACCCGGCGACGTAGCGATCAACTACGCCGACCCCTCGCTCGCCAAAGAGGAGCTTGGCTGGGAGGCAAAATACGGTATAGAGGAGATGTGCCGCGATTCATGGAGATGGCAAAGGCAAAATCCTAATGGATACGGGGATTAAAATATATGAATACGGAAATACTCAATCCTTCCAAAGAAACTTATGAAAAGTGCGCCCTCGTGATAAAAGAGGGCGGGCTGGTCGCCTTCCCCACCGAGACGGTGTACGGGTTAGGCGCGAACGCTTTAAACGGCGCGGCGGTTAAGAAGATATACGAGGCAAAGGGACGGCCGCAGGACAATCCCATAATAGTTCACGTAGCGGAGAGGGGAGAAATATCCGATTACGCCGAGATTTCGCAGATTGCCAAAAAGCTCATGGAAGCCTTTATGCCGGGGCCGATTACCCTCGTGCTCAAGCGCTCCGGCAGAATCTGCCCCGAGGTGAGCTACGGACTGGACACCGTGGGGATAAGGATTCCCTTAAACCCCATCGCGAGGGACTTTATCAAGGAGTGCAGGCTGCCCATAGCGGCGCCTTCCGCAAACTCCTCCACTCGGCCAAGCCCCACGGAAGCTGCGCACGTGCTCGAGGATTTGGGCGGGAAAATTCCCTACATCATCGACGGGGGAAGGTGCCAGATCGGCATAGAGTCCACCGTCGTCGACGCAACGGGAAACACTCCCGTCATATTGCGCCTCGGCAAGATAACGCCCGGCATGATAAGGTCGGTTTGCGGCGACGTACGGATATCTTTTGAGCAGCCCGACAAGCCCGCTTCCCCCGGCACCAAGTACATCCATTACACTCCCGCTTGCGAATGCGCGCTTATAGACAGCCACGAACCAAAGTTCATCGAGCAGGTGGTGAGGGCAGAGGTGGAAAAGGGCAGAAAGGTGAGCCTGCTGTGCTTTTCCCAGTTCGAGATGGAGGGCGCCTCGGTTTATCTTCTCGGAAATGACAACTTCGAGGCGGCAAGCAACCTGTTTTACCTGCTGCGACTCGCCGAGAAAAATTCCGACATCATCTTCATTGAGGCAGCGATGGGAAGAGGGGAGTTTGCCGACTCGCTGCTCAACAGGATGATTAAATCCGCGGGTGGCAACGTCATAACCGAGCCTTAAAGGAGGTAGCGGTTTGAAAAAGATTCTGTTCGTCTGCACGGGCAACACCTGCAGGTCGCCCATGGCGGAGAGCATCCTCACCCACCTTTTAAAGCAGAGGGGCATAGAGGGAATCGAGGTCTCTTCGTGCGGGCTCGCCGCCGCGGAGGGCATGCCCATGAGCGAAAACGCCAGAAAGGCGCTCGAGGCGCTGGGAATAACGCCCAAGGAGCACAGGACTCGACAGTTCGACAGAAAATTTGTGGATGAGTATAACCTCATCCTCACGATGACGGGCGCCCAGAAGAGGTTTATCGGCGACCACAAGAACGTGATGTCCATCTCCGAGCTCACGTCCATAGGGGACATAAGCGACCCGTTCGACCTGGACCTTGAGGAATACAAAAAGACGGCCCAGGCGCTCCTGAAAGCCTGCCAGATTATTCTTGACACCATAACTTGAAAATGCCATAATTTAAAAAGGCCTGTCCCCCCGCGCGATAAAGCTTTTGCGGAAAAAGCGTTCGAGCATATAGCAAATAGCAAATTGAGGACGGAAGGAAAGAGGTATGATTGCGATAGGAAGCGACCATGGCGGCTTCAGCTTAAAGAAGGAGCTGACAGCCTACCTTGAGAAAAAGGGCATAGAGTATAAGGATTTCGGCACTCACTCCGACGCCTCGTGCGACTACCCCGACGTCGCCATCCCCGTCGCCGAGGCTGTGGCGGCGGGCGAGTACAGGTTCGGGATTTTAATCTGCGGCACGGGGATAGGCATGTCCATTGCGGCAAACAAGGTAAAGGGCATAAGGGCGGCGCTTTGCCATGACGTGTATTCCGCCAAAATGACCAGGCTTCACAACGACGCCAACGTCTTATGCTGCGGCGCGCGCGTCATAGGCCTGGGCCTCTTTCTGGAAATCGTCGAGGCCTTTTTGAGTACGGGCTTTGAAGGTGGAAGGCACAGCGTAAGGACAGGCAAGATCTCCGCTCGCGAGGCGGAGTAAAATTATTTACAGGAGAATTTCATGGGAAGACTTATACTGCTTGACCATCCCCTCGTGCAGCACAAGATTTCAATGCTGCGCGACAAGGAGACGAGCACCAAGGATTTCCGCGAGCTCGTCGAGGAAGTCTCCATGCTGATGGCGTATGAGGTTACGAGGGACCTGCCGCTCAAGGAGATCGAGATTGAGACTCCCATCTGCAAGGCGAGGACCAATGTCATCTCGGGCCGCTCCATAGGCATAATCCCCATACTGCGCGCCGGCCTCGGCATGGTGAACGGCATACTCAGGCTGGCGCCTAACGCCAAGGTTGGCCACATCGGGCTTTACAGGGACCCCGTGACCATGGACCCGGTGGAGTACTACTGCAAGCTGCCTTGCGACGCGGAGGAGAGAGACCTCATCGTGGTCGACCCAATGCTCGCCACGGGCGGGAGCGCCTCAATGGCGATCACCTTCTTGAAGCAGAGGGGCTGCCAGAGGATAAAGTTCATGTGCCTCGTCGCCGCAAAACAGGGCGTGGAGAAGCTGATGAGCGACCATCCCGACGTGGACATCTTCGCCGCGGCGTATGACCTTGAGCTCAACGACCACTGCTACATAGTGCCTGGCCTCGGCGACGCCGGCGACAGGCTGTTCGGGACAAAGTAAGGGCAGTTTTCCCATCGTTAGAAAAGGCATGGGCGCAAGGGCACGCTTTCCCTTGCGCTTTATTTTTACCTCTCCCATTTGACAGGAACACATAAATATTGTAAAATCTGCGTGTGAAGCTGCGTG
>JGI24502J29692_10038561_pt1 | contig 10618 bp, 8 predicted proteins | sample BioPla3RNA1_FD_29692 | JGI IMG/M metagenome (IMG submission 29692)
ATGGCGTGTTAGCGAATTTGAATGATAGGCAAATGGAGGCGGTGACCGATACAGAGGGGCAGATGCTGATTCTGGCCGGGGCAGGATCCGGAAAGACCCGGGTTTTAACGACAAAAATCGCCTGGCTGATTCGGGAAAAGAACGTCCCGGCACACCGTATCCTTGCCATCACGTTTACCAATAAAGCGGCTAAAGAAATGAAAGAACGGGTTGCCGCACAATTGCCCGAGCTGGATGTAGACCGACTCTGGATCGGCACATTTCATTCCATCTGCGCCCGTATTCTGCGGCGCCGGATCGATCGCATCGGCTATGACCGGTCCTTTACGATTTATGACCGGGCAGATCAAAAAACGGTACTGAAAGATATTCTGAAAGAGGAGAATACCTCCGAAGAGGCGCTGGGGGTCAAACTGAACTCCGTGATCTCTGCGATCAGTTCGCATAAAAACCGGCGCATTCCGCCGGAAGAGGTGGTGGCCTCCGACCCGAAATTCGGGTTCATGCGCGCCTTGGCGCTATTGTATCCTCTGTATGAAAAACGCCTGAAAAAGAATAATGCGCTCGACTTTGACGATTTGATCCTGAAAGCGCTGGAACTTTTTGATCAGGACCCCGAAACGCTCGTAAGCTACAGCGAGCGGTTTTTGTATGTCTTTGTGGACGAATACCAGGACACAAACCGTATGCAGTACGATTTGATAAAGATCTTAAGTGAAAAGCACCGGAATCTGTGTGTCGTGGGAGATATCGACCAGAGCATCTACAAATTCCGCGGGGCGGATATCAACAATATACTGGACTTTGAGAAGGACTATCCAAATGCAAAAACGGTCAAATTAGAACAGAATTACCGCTCTACACAGAATATCCTGGACCTGGCCAATCGCGTGATCGATCACAATGTGGAACGAAAAGACAAGGTTCTCTGGACCGACAATACCGGAGGCGAACCGGTGCGGTATCATCTGTGTTCTACATCCGACGAAGAAGCGCAGCGGGTGGTCCGCTGGATTAACCTGCGTCGTGGCGAGGGCATGCATTTGCGGGACATTGCCATTTTGTACCGGACCAATGCGCAGTCGCGTTCGTTTGAGGATCAGCTCCGGCGCGAGGGCATCCCGTATCAGCTGGTCGGCGGGCTGAAATTCTATGACCGCAAAGAGATCAAGGATATCACGGCCTATTTGAAAATCATTGTAAATCCGAGGGACGATGTAAGTCTGATCCGCGTGATCAATACGCCGAAAAGAGGAATCGGGCAAACGACGATCAACCGCTTGAGCGAATGGGCGGCCACAAACCGTTTTTCGCTGATGGAGGCCGTTAAAGACGGCGAAAAAGTACCCGGTGTCGGGCGCGTCACAGCCGAACGGCTGCAAGAATTTGTCAAACTGATCGACGATTTAACGGATTTGGCACAGGCGCTGCCCCTCACGGAGTTTGTGATGGAAGCGGTGCGAAAAACCGGTTACGAAGCCATGCTGAAAAAATCCCACCAGCAGGAAGACCGCACGCGACTGGAGAATATCGACGAATACATTTCCTCTGTGGCCGAATACGAAGAAGAAAACGAAGGCGCCACCCTATGGGAATATCTGCAGGATGTCAGTTTATTGTCCGACACCGATAAGGTGGACGGGGAGGAGACGGGTGTGTCGTTAATGACGGTGCACAGCGCCAAGGGCACAGAATACGATCTGGTCTTTGTCACCGGATTGGAGCAGGGGCTTTTCCCCTCTTTGCGCGCCATGGATGAAGGCGAACTGGAAGAAGAACGCAGACTTTGCTATGTGGCACTGACCCGCGCGCGCAAGGAACTGTTTTTGTCGGGGGCACAGTCCCGCAGGCAATACGGCAGCTATCAATACGCGCGGCCTTCGGTGTTTATCGAAGAAATGGGCGACGGACTGCAGATGGAACAATCGACCCCGTACGACCGGCCCGCCGCACACGAGCAGGTGCAAAAAGATCTGCACGCCACGCGATTTACCGAGCGTTTTCTGAAACCGGATCCTCTTGTAAACGAAGCGCTGCAGTTTCGCGTGGGCGATGCCATTGTGCATGGTGTCTGGGGAGAAGGAATGGTTGTTATGACCCAGGACCTGGACGACGGCGATCAGATGCTCACACTGAGCTTTCCCAATGTGGGGCTGAAAAAAGTGAAAAAGAGTTTTGCCAAGCTGAAGAGGAATGCCTGATGGATGAAATGCAAGCACTGATCGATAAAATACAGACATGGAACCGGGAATACTACACGCTGGACAATCCCAGCGTAACCGATGCCGAATATGATGCAGCCTATGACCGCCTGCGCAAGCTGGAGGAAGAAACGGGCACCGTGCTGCCGGGTTCGCCGACCGGGCAGGTAGGCGGAGAACTGCTGGATCATTTTGAACGGCATACCCATGTATTTCCGTTGTTCAGTCTCGACAAACGGCAGAACAAAGAAGGACTGCAGGCCTGGGTGGAAAGGGCGGAACGCGTGGTGGACGGCTTGCGCGAAACGGAAACCCTGCCGCCTTTGGCCTTTACCACCGAATACAAATTCGACGGACTGACGATCAATCTGACCTATGACAATGGTGAGCTTATCCAGGCTGCCACCCGCGGGACGGGAACCGTAGGCGAGGCGATTCTGCCGCAGGTTCGGACCATCCTTTCCATACCGAAACGCATTGCCTACACGGGCTTTATGGAAGTTCAGGCCGAAGCGCTTATGAAGCTTTCCACACTGGCCCATTACAATGCCACGCACGACGAACCACTGAAAAATGCGCGCAATGCTGCCGCAGGCGCGCTCAGGAATCTGGACACGCGTATCACCCGGGCACGCCGGCTGATCGCCTACTGCTATGCGGTGCAAGGGGAGGATCTGCCTTTCAGCTCACAAACGGAGCTGTTTGCCTTTTTGGAATCCAACGGGTTTCCCGTGTTTCCGTACCGAAAAAGAGTCACAGACTTCTCCTCCCTCTGGGAAGAGATTGAAAAAATCCGGGCGGCTCGCAATACGCTGGACATTCTGACCGATGGGGTGGTTATCAAAGTAGACGATCTGCAAACCCGCGAACACATGGGCCATACCGACAAATTCCCCCGCGGTGCGGTCGCGTATAAATTTGAGGCGGAAATTGTAGAAACCGAATTGGAAGATGTGATCTGGAGTGTGGGGCGCACGGGAAAAGTCACCCCCACTGCGGTTCTTTCCCCGGTGGACATCGGCGGGGTTACCGTACAGCGGGCCACGCTCAACAATTACGAAGATATTGAAAGAAAGGGCCTCGCATTGGGGGCCACGGTACATCTCAGGCGTTCCAACGACGTGATCCCGGAGATCCTGGGGACGGTAGAAGACGGGGCGAACACCCGCCCGATTGAAAAATTGACCCATTGCCCGTCCTGCCACAGTGAACTCGTACAGGATGGCGTCCATCAGTTCTGCCTGAACTCTTTGTCCTGTGAGCCGCAACTGGTGGCGCGGATGACGCATTTTGCCAGTAAATCCGCAATGGATGTAGCCGGTTTGAGTGAAAAAACCGCCGCATTGCTGTTGAAAGAAAAAGACTTGCACGATGTAGCGGATTTATATACACTGCATACAGAAGATCTGCTGGCATTGTCCGGGTTTAAGGAGAAGAAGGCAAAAAATCTCTTCGATGCGATCCAGGCGTCCAAAGGGCGGCCGTTGTCCCAGTTTTTAGTGGCCTTGGGGATTCCCGGGGTCGGGGTTCGTACGGCAAGGGATTTAGCGGCGCATTATCATACCCTGGATGCATTAAAAGATGCAGGCGAAGAAGCGCTCACGGAAATTCCCGATATCGGAACGATTACCGCCAAAGAGATCCGCACTTTTTTTACCGACGAACAAATCGCAGAGAGCCTGCAAAAGCTGGAAGCGCTGGGCGTGGTGCCAAAAGCCCAGGAAGAAGCGGCAGACCGGCCGCTGGAAGGCTTAACGATTGTTCTGACAGGCAGCTTGCAGATGAAACGGCGGGAACTGGAAGAGGCGCTCGTAAAACGCGGCGCTTCGGTGACGGGATCGGTTTCTAAGAATACGGACTTTGTCATTGCGGGAGAAAATGCCGGGTCGAAACTGACACGGGCCCAGGAACTGGGCATTCCCGTTTTTCATGAAGAAAAAGTGCCCGCACTCTTAGCGGGCGAAAGGCTGGTATAAATGATTACGAGAGAACAGGTAAAGAAAACCTACGAACTGGCAATGCTTGAACTGCCGGAAGAACAGGTGGACGAAATGACGGAAAAGTTCCAGATTATTTACGATATGGCTGCCCGCGTGGACGAAGTGGACACCGAAGGCCTGGAGGATATGGTCAGCCCGGTTACGCATTCGTGCCCTTTGCGCGACGATGTACCGGAAGCCTCTCTGGACAGAGAAGCAGCGCTTATAAATGCGCACGACCGGGAATTCGGCTATTTCCGACTGAAAAGTGTCATGCTGGAGGAAGAGGATGTATAAAAGTGCGGCCTCCATCGTAGAGGCGATCAAAAACAAAGAGACCACGGCAGAACAGGTCACGGCGTATTATCTGCAAAAAATAGAAGAAAACAAAGACCTCGGTTCTTTTCTTACCGTAAATGAAAAGGCTTTGGAAGAAGCAAGGGAACTGGATGCACGCCTTTTGCAGGGGGAACCCTGCGGGGCATTGTGCGGCGTGCCGGTTGCCGTAAAAGACAATGTGCTGACCGAAGGCCTGCGCACAACCTGTGCATCCAACGCGCTAAAAGACTTCATTCCGCCCTATGATGCCACGCTGATCACCCGGATCAAAGAAGCCGGCGGCATTATACTCGGAAAGACCAATATGGACGAATTTGCCATGGGTTCCTCTTCGGAAACCTCGGCTTTCCAGATTACCAAAAACCCTCTGGATCCCAATCTCGTGCCCGGCGGTTCGAGTTCGGGTTCGGCATCGGCGGTTGCATCGGGGGAAGCGGTTGTGGCTATCGGTACCGATACCGGCGGTTCCATCCGGCAACCGGCAAGCTACTGCAGCCTGTACGGATATTATCCAAGCTACGGGACCGTGTCGCGCAGCGGGGTGATATCCATGGCCAATACCCTGGATCAGGCCGGCGTTTTAGCCAATTGTGTGGCCGATCTGCGGCGGATGGTAAATGTGATCGGCGGATGTGATGAAAAAGATCCCACCTCCATGCGGGAAGCTTCCCCCGGTCTGGAAGAGAACCCGTCCTACAGCCTGCAAGGAAAACGTATCGGCTACCCGGCCAATCTGGATGCCTTCCCCTTGGAGACGGAAGTAAAAGAGAGCTTTGACAAAGGCATCCGCTTGCTGGAAGAACTGGGGGCAGAGGTCGTACCGGTTGAATTCCCGACGCTTGCCTATGCGCTGTCGGTTTACAATATTATCGTCGCCACCGAGGTCAGTTCCAATATGTCCCGATTCGACGGCATTGTATACGGCCCGCGCGTAGACGAATATCAATCCAATGACGAACTCTACAAAAAGACCCGCTCGGCCGTGTTCGGCGAGGAAGTGCAGCGCCGCATTGCCATGGGAACGCTGTATCTCGGGTCGGATGACGAGCAGCGTCTGTATAAGAAAGCGATGAAGGTGCGGCGTAAACTGGCGGATGAATACCGGGCTTTCTTTGCGGACTATGACTTTGTCCTCACACCGACCACCAACGACATGCCGTTTCCGATCGGGGCGCGCAAGGACGATCCCATGGTGATGTATGATTCCGAACTTTTCACCGTATCGGTCAATCTGTGCGGGCTCTGCGCGGTTTCCATCCCGATGCAAAAAGGACTGGGCGGATCGTTGCAGCTTATCGCCGAGCGCTTCAATGACAACGAATTGTTGCAGGCGGCTGAACAGATAGAAAGGAGCCTGGCATGAAAGCATACGAAACGATCGTAGGGCTGGAGATCCACGTAGAGCTGCTCACAAAAACGAAGATGTTCTGCGGCTGCAAAAACAGCTTTGGCGATGCACCCAATACCAATGTGTGCGAAGTCTGCCTGGGCTTTCCCGGTGCGTTGCCCCGCATCAATAAAACCGCGATCGACTACGGTATCCGCGCGGGCCTTGCACTGGACTGCTCTATCCGGGAAGCATTCGGCACCGACCGGAAAAAATACTTTTATCCCGACCTGGTCAAAGGCTATCAGATTACCCAGGATGCAGAGCCGCTGTGCTATGACGGCTATATTGAAGTACCCGTGGACGATGAAGCCCACAAAGTGCGGATCGAACGCGTCCATATAGAAGAAGACACCGGAAAAGCCATCCACAACGAAGCGGGCGACACCCTGATGGATTACAATCGTTCCGGCGTGCCGCTGATTGAGATCGTCACCAAGCCCGATATCCGTTCGGCCGAAGAGGCCCGATTGTTTTTGACGATGCTGAAGTCCCGGCTGGAATATCTGGGCGTTTCCGATGTCAAGATGGAAGAGGGTTCTTTGCGTTGCGATGTGAATATCAATGTGAAAAACACGGAAACCGGCCAACGCACCGCGATTACCGAAGTGAAAAACCTGAACTCGTTTCGCGCGGTATCCCGTGCCATTGAATCGGAGACACAAAGGCATATTGCCTTATTGGAAGCGGAAGAAACCGGCGAAAAAGAAACCCGCCGCTGGGATGATCTGAGCGGGCGCACGCTGCTGATGCGCGCCAAAGGCACCAGCTCCGACTATCGCTACAGTGCAGAAGGCGATATTCCGCGCATTCAATTGCCGGCGCAGATGATAGAGGAGATCCAACGCGCATTGCCGGAGATGCCCCATGTGAAAAAAGCCCGCTTCCAAAACGAATACGGCTTGAACGAATACGATGCGGAAAATCTGACCGGCGATCCGGCGTTTGCCCGATTGTTTGAAGAACTCATGCAGCACACAAAAGACGCCGACACCGCCGCAAACTGGATGCTGGGGGATTTTTCCCGGCAGGTAAATGACAAGGAGATCCGCTACGACGCGATCCCGTTTGCCATGAAAGATCTGGCGGACCTGCTCGCACTGGTGGAGAACCAAACCATCCATCTGAACGCGGCCAAAAAAGTATTGCGCAGTATGTTTGAAACCGGCGGCAAACCGGGGGATATCGTAGAAAAAGAAGGTTTGTCGCAAATCACCGACACCGGGGCACTGGAAAAAATCGTCGACGAGGTATTGGATGCCAATCCGCAGTCGATCGAAGATATCAAAGGGGGAAAAGACCGGGCGCTGGGCTTCCTGGTAGGCCAATGCATGAAGGCCTCCAAAGGCAAGGGGAATCCGCAGACGATGCGACAGCTCCTGGAAGAAAAGATCGCCCAAAGATAGTGCAGGGGGAGAACAAATGGCAAGCGGCAAACTGCCCAATGAAATTCTGAAAAAACTGTTAACCGAAATTCCGATTATTAAACGGGACGATGTGCTCATTGGCGCAAAAGTCGGCGTGGATACGGCGCATGTGCTCTTTGACAAAGAAATCTGTGTGTTGTCCACCGACCCCGTCACCGGGGCTACCGACAATGCCGGTGCCATTGCCGTGACGATTGCCATCAACGACATTGCCACAGCCGGGGCGGAACCGGTGGGGCTTTTGCTGACCATCCTGGCGCCCGACGGAACCACGCATGAAGAGATCGAAGCGATCCAAAGAGATGCCACAGAAACATCCAACGCCCTGGGCGTGCAGATCATCGGCGGGCATACGGAAATAACCACCGTGGTGAATCAGACGGTGCTGAGTGTGGCAGCCATCGGTAAGCTCCCGCCGGAACAATGGATGGATATAAAAAAGATACAGGAAGGCGATCGGATCGCCGTATCCAAGAGCCTGGGGCTGGAAGGCTCCGCGATTCTTGCCGCCGACAGGGAAGCCATGCTTAAAGGCGTGCTCACCCCGGCCGAGCTGGATGAAGCCAAGGGCTATATATCGCAACTGTCGGTGATGAAAGAAGGACGCCTGGGAGCGCTGCTTTCTGTGCAATACATGCACGATATCACCGAAGGCGGATTGCTGGGAGCTTTGTATGAAACGGCGCAGGCGATCAAAAAAGGCGTATGCGTCAATGAAGAAGCCCTCCCGATCACACCAACCACCCAAAAAATTGCCACAGCGTTTTCTATCGACCCCTTGCGGCTGATCTCCTCAGGGAGCATGCTTCTGGTTATCCCGCAAGAGAAACAAAAAGAAGCCGAGCGCCTGTTTGAAGAAGAAGGCATCGCCCTGACTTTTATCGGCGAGGTATGCAAAGAAGGCGTACAGATTGTAAACGAAAAAGGGGCGGTGGATGTACCGCCGCCGGAAAAGGATATGCTGTATACCGCTTTGCGGCGAACTGAACCGCAGCGTCTGATTCTGGCAACGGATAATCCCGATAAAGCGGTGGAACTGCGCCATCTGTTGGACGATCTGCCCTTGCGAGTGCTTACAAAAAAAGAAGCAGGCATCCGGATCGATGTGGAAGAAGACGGCCGCAATTTAGAAGAAAATGCGCTTTTGAAAGCCCGTGCGGTGAAAGACCAGGCGTCCGATGCCTGGGTCATTGCGGACGATACGGGTCTGTTTGTACAGGCGCTTGGCGGAGAACCCGGGATTCATGCCGCGCGCTATGCGGGTCCCGGCTGCTCGTATGAGGACAATTGCAACAAAATGCTGCGTGAAATGGAGGGACAAACAGACCGCACCGCTTACTTTGCGACCTGTGTTGCACTCCTTTCACCGGACGGTTCTGCCCATATCTTTTTCGGACAGGCGGACGGACAGATACGACAGGAGCCAAAAGGGACGCGCGGCTTTGGTTACGACGCCCTCTTTGTCCCGGACGGCTATACGGAAACGTTCGCGGAAATGGAAGAAGCGGAAAAAAATGCCATCAGTCACAGGCAAAAGGCTCTGGTAAAAGCCAAACAGTTTTTGGCCAGGCAGTAACCCATAAAACAGGAGGACGGTATGGATCGCGAACGACCCAAAGTCATTCACAAAACGGTGGAGAAAGGTGTTTCTTTCGGAAGCGTACTGGCTATCGTGATCAGCTATGCCAAATGGGGTTCGATCTTCTGGGCGATTGTGCACGGCTTGTTCGGCTGGCTGTATGTGATTTATTATCTCTGGAAATACGCATGACAAAACTATGGATCGTATCGGATACGCACAGGCATTACGCGCCTGTGCTGGATTGTTTGAAAAACGACCCGCACGATGTCGTGCTCCATTTGGGCGATCACGCGGCCGATGCACAGGAAATGGCGTATTATCTGCATGTGCCCGTGATCGCGGTGCGGGGCAACTGCGACGGGGCGGACGGGGAGATTCCTTTGGAACGCATACTGGAATACCACAGCCTGCGGATTTTTATGACGCACGGGCACGGGTACCGGGTCAAGTCGGACAGAAGGTATCTGGCGGCAAAAGCGAAAAAAGAAAACTGTACCCTGGCTCTTTACGGACACACGCATGTCTTTAGCGATGAAGAGGTGGACGGCGTGCGGCTTATCAACCCCGGTGCCTTGTATCTGCCGCGGGGCGGCAGACCGACCGCCGTTTCCCTTACGGTTCAAAAGGACGGTCGCTTTCAGGTCGATGGGCGGTATCTGTAGTTTTTACTTTCTTTTCACACAAACTTGGTTTGGCTTGACTTACCCCGTTGATCTTGGTACAATTATTGACAGCGCTTCCTATGGAAATCGCTGCATGGTGGGTGTGGCCTAGTTGGTTAGGGCGCCAGATTGTGGCTCTGGAGGTCGTGGGTTCAAATCCCATCACTCACCCCATTTGATTGGAAAGGGACGAAAGTCCCTTTTTCGTTGGAGAGAACATGAAAAAACTGGTACCGGTATTAGCGGCCTTTGCAGGCTGGTATATGTACAACAAAAATCAGACGCGTGTGTTCCGGATCCGAACGCCGGAAATTGCGTTGCGCCGTGCCACCCGCTCGTTTCGCATCACCCAGATTACCGACTTTCACAATCACCGGCATATCGACCCGGTGCAGGTGGCGGAAGCCGTGCGGGTGTTTTCTCCGATGTGCATCGCACTGACGGGGGACTTGATCTCCGAAGACGATACCGATTTTACCAAGGCTTTGCAGCTGGCGCGAGCGCTTGTTGCAACAAAAATCCCGGTGCTTTTTGTGTCGGGGAATCATGAGAGCCAGAATCCGCAAGCGGAAAAACTGTTTCATGCCCTGACCGGGCTCGGCGTTGTGCTTTTGGGCGGAAAATCCATCGAATTTCCCGAGGTCGTTGTATCCGGTGTCGATTATCCCGCCCGTGCAAATGTCGTACCCCATCCTAAGACGGCAGACAAACCGCATATTTTTCTGGCGCATTCGCCTTCAGATATCAAATCGGTCCGTATCGATGCCGACCTGATTCTTTCCGGGCATACGCATGGCGGACAGGTACGTCTGCCGGGTATCGGCGCGATTATCGTGCCGTCGGAAGGGTTTTTTGCAAAGGTCAACAAGGGTCTGTACGAATGGAATCAAAATTTGCTGTATATTGATAGCGGAATCGGCAACACAAGACTTGACTTACGTGCCTTTAATCCGATACAATTTACTAATATGACAATAGTCGCGCACCGGTAGCTCAATGGATAGAGCACCAGGCTTCGGACCTGGGTGTTGGGAGTTCGAG
>JGI24502J29692_10050014_pt1 | contig 10594 bp, 8 predicted proteins | sample BioPla3RNA1_FD_29692 | JGI IMG/M metagenome (IMG submission 29692)
AGATATTCTAATCCATTTACACAAAATATTTTACACTATCATAATATAGCATCATTCGTACACCTATTAGTTTAATATGTGGATAAATTTACATAATATACGCCTATCAAAGCGTATCGCCTTAATTTTTTTAACACGATGTAAGTGTTTACTTACATCGCGTCGAATGTTATAGGAGGAAATATGAACAGGGGTATTGAGGTACGCCAAACACTTATAAATAGTGCTATAAGAGTTGTATCTGTTCAAGGAATCCAAAATGCAACGACCAAGGCTCTATCCAAGGATTCGAAGCTCAGTGAAGTATACATCTATCGTTATTTCAAGAGCAAGGATGATTTGCTTGAACAAACCTTTTATGCTTTGGATAAAGAGCTGATGTTTGTTATGAAGAATTCTCTAAAGCATCTTGATCCAAGTCAAAATGTTCAAGCAGGATTTAGAAATCTTTTTCACGATTTTTGGAAATTTGCACTTGGAGATAGAGATAAATGCTCGTTCTTCATTCAGTATTATTATTCGTCTAACTATCTATCGCACTCTGATGCAGAAAGAAAAGCTATTTATCAACCTTTGCTTGATGCGGTATCTCCGGCTTTTGCGGAAGGGGATGACCCGTGGACGGAACTCAATCATATGTACGATGTTGCCTTTGCAAAGCTATGGCGTGTAATTCGCGGTGTGTTGGCAGACACTCCCGAAATAGAGGATAACGTATATAGTGAGATTTCGCTGATTGGAGAAAGAAGCTTGCTTTGGAATGACAAAGTACAAGTAAATTAGGGTGACATAAAATGAATAAAAAGATAAAAGCTCCGTTGGGCACTTCTCCCCCCAAAAACAAGCCGCCAAATTTTGCCGGCAAATATTTAGTATTTTATAAAAACGATATACAAACAAGGAGGACATTATGGACAACCAAGTAAATCAGCCTTTCGGTACACAACCTCAACAAGCAGAAATTAAATGCACAAATTGCGGTGCTACTTTAGCACCCGGACAAGCATTTTGTGCGACGTGTGGAACCCCCGCACCTGCACCTGCTCCCGCACCGACAACCACAATACCGCAAGCCAATGTTTGCAGTAGTTGTGGAAATGAACTTCCTGCGGATGCAGAATTCTGTGCACACTGTGGACATCGCAAAGAATCCACACCGTTTGTAGGTGGTGTAAATCCTGCTATAGCACAGTACAATACTACCGTTGCTACTGCGACAAAAAGTAAAAAGAAAATCATTATTCCAATCGTTGCGGGCGTTTTAGCAGTTATTGCAATCATTGTAGGAATTTTGGTTAACAATTCTATCCAAGAGCAGAAACGGCAAGAAGCAATTGCAAATGCTCGTGCTGAATACATTGAAAATGCAGAAGAATTTTGTTCATTGAGCCTTACCGCAGGTTCTAACCTTGAAGATATTGCAGATACCGTTCAGCAGTATTGGTATGACGCCATTTGGAAAGATTATTACTCTGGTGATATTAATATTGCAATAGCACGTGCATTGAGTGCAAAATCTTCGGCTATTTCTGCTGCTTCTACTTACGATTCTCAGATGAAATCACTTTACAACCAGCTTCGTTATATTCCCGAAGGATTGGAAGATGATTACACAATCAAAGAATTGAACCAAGCAATTAAAAATTTGTATAACGTTTATACAGATTATTATGATTTTGCAACCGATCCGTCGGGAAGCTACAATTCCTTCAGCGCGTCCAATAGAGTTAAGACTGACGCTTATGTAGCAGCTTACAAGGCACTTTCTAACCTTGTTAATTAACTAAACAAGAATAAAAGGAGTATCCAATTATGAAAAGAAGTATTTGTTTATTATAGGTTGTTATGTTGATGCTTGGCATTATGGCATCATTTACAGGTTGCGGTCCCAAGGTTGAGTCTATTGAATTATCTGAAACCGAAATTGAACTCAAACCGGGTGAAACAAAATTAGTTACATATAATATTTTCCCCTCAAAAGCAAGCGACGCAGAAGTTTCGTGGAGTTCGTCTAACACATCCGTCGCGACCGTTAGCAGTACGGGTGAAATTGTTGCTAAAGCCGAAGGTAATTGTACAATCACTGCTACAGCCGGAGATAAGTCCGACACTATTAAAGTTAATGTTGTTTTAACTCCTGAAATGCTTATGGCAGAAGGCAAGTACTTAGAAGCTTATAAGAAAGCAACATCATCCGAGAAGAACAAAGTTCTTGCTGAAAATGTTATTGCATATTTGAGTGAAGAATCAAGCGATAACTTAAAAAATCCCGACTCTTTCGTTTTGCGTGAGGGGTACTATAAGGCTTGGAACAATAGTAAGAATGGTGCTTTCGGTCAGCAGGCAGTTCTCTACATAACGGGAACCAACAGTTATGGTGCTGCTGTAAGCAGTTATTGGGTATGGGTTTACGATAATGAGGATAACAAATGGGAATATTGGGGATCGGAAACCTCTACAACAATTGAAGATGACGATGACCTCGATGTTATGCTTGTAAAGATAATTTTGGAAAGTGTTCTTGAGGATGGAGTGAAACTTGATAAATCCCAAGTAAAAAATGTAAACTCGCAGTTTGAAGCTGATACGTTGTATGAGGTGGATTTAATTCCTAAAAATGACATTGATAAAACATTGTTCCCCACAGAATGATAATTTAACGATAAAACATAAGGAGATACACAAAAATGGGAAAAGTTAATGTAATTATTGTTGATGCAACAGGTAACAAGGAACAAAAGGTTGGTTTGCCCGATGATATTAAATGCGGTATCATTATGGTAAAGCTCGTAGAGAAAATCAAGCTTCCTTCGGTTGGTCCCGATGGCAACCCCATCAGCTACAAGTTTATACATAAGGTAACGGGACGTCAGCTCCTTGAATCTCAGACTCTTGGTGAAGCAGGTATCAAAGACGGCGACGTTCTTCGCCTTCAGCCCGAAATTACAGCAGGTGCTTTCTGCCCCGAGTGCGGAAGCGCAGTTGAAGGTGCTTTCTGTCCTCAGTGTGGCAACAAAATGGAAGAAGAACCCTCAACCTCTTATCAAGCAGCTCCTGCATTTACACCTGCATTCACTCCTGCTACTCCGGCAAACAATGGTGGCTTGAATGCATTTGCAAACAAGAACGCTAAGAAGGGCAAGCTCATTTGCTCTATCATCGGTGCTATTGGTGGTTTCATTTCCATCATTCTTGGTTTTGTCGTTTCGGGTATGAGCACGGGTAGTTGGGAAAGCAATAAAAGCTACGGCGGTGATGCTTACACGGGCATTCAGAACGCGGCAGCTCAGACCGCAAACAACGTTCAAGACTTGGCAGAAATCCTTAAGACCGGTATGTCCTCCGCACTTATCATTTTCGGTATTGCTATGATCGCTTACTTTGGTCTTAAATTCTTTAAGAACACCGAAAAGAACTAAGGTTATAATTTATGAGTGAAAACAAAATTGAACTGTCCTCCTCTGATTTTGAGGAGGACAGATACAGTAGATTACGCTTGATTCCTTGGTGGGATCAAGAGCGACTTAAAAACGCAACAATAATGGTTGTCGGCGCGGGAGCACTTGGTAACGAGCTAATAAAGGATTTAACCTTGCTTGGCATCGGCAAAATACTTGTCATAGATATGGACAAGATTGAGCATACCAATCTTACGCGCTCTGTTCTTTATAGAGCAAAGGACGTTGGAAGATATAAGGCTGACGTTGCTGCCGAAAGAGCAAGAGAAATGAACCCCGACGTTAAAACAAAATCCTTTACCTGCAACATTATTGATGATATGGGATTAGGCGTGTTTAGAAGAATGGATGTAGTTCTTGGTGGTCTTGATAACCGCGAAGCTCGCCTTTCTATCAACCAATCTTGCTACAAGGTCAACAAGCCTTGGATAGATGGTGCTATTGAAGCATTGAACGGATTTGCAAGAGTATTTATTCCGCCCGAAGGTGCTTGCTATGAGTGCACGATGTCCGAAATGGATTGGATGCTGATAAACAAGAGAAAATCCTGTGCTTTGCTTACACACGAGCAGATGGCGGAAGGTAAAATCCCCACAACCCCCACTTCCTCTGCAATTATTGCAGGTGTACAAGTTCAAGAGCTGTTAAAGCTCCTTCACAGCGATCGTGGTTTGCCCACGTTGGCAGGTAAATGTTATGTATTCAACGGCTTGACACACGACTCTTACGTTGTAGAATATCAGCGCAAGCCCGATTGTATGAGCCACGATACATACGAAGAAATCGAAGAAAAGCCTTGGTCTGTTAGAACTATGACTCTGAAAGCCCTTATTGCGAATATCAAGCAAGAAATGGGCGAAAACGCAGTTATCGACTTGGATCGAGATATTGCAACAGTAGCAAAATGCTCTTGCGGAGAGTGCAAGGATATTTATGCCCCCGTACACAAGCTTCGCGGTGTAGATATTGTATGTCCTTCCTGCGGAAAAACGATGAGCTTTGAAACGATACATTCGCTTAATGGCTCGGAAGATTTCTTGGAAAAAACGGCATTTGAAATCGGCATCCCGCTTCTGCATATCGTGGCAGGTAGATGTGGCTACGAAATGCGCTATTTTGAATTTACTTCTGATACCGATGAGGTATTTGAGGGATTATAATTGGAGGAATAAACAATGGCAATGACCCCGAGGATGCGAAGAATCGCATCGGACTGGGAACAAGTTCGCAAGGATTTTGCCGGACACAAATATATTACAGTAACTCCGATCGGTACTGAACCCGCAGAAAAGTACCACGTTACATATTTTGTGAATGGTATCTACTTGCTTCCCGACGGAAGAATTGAACCCCTTGCAAGACACGAAATTGAAATTACGTTACACGCTGAATATCCTCGATATAAACCGATTTGTAAAATCCTTACACCTATTTGGCATCCTAACTTCCGTGATGGTCAAATTTGTATCGGTGATATTTGGGGTGCAGGTGAGTCGCTTACCGATATTATAGTAAATATCGGTGATATGATTCAGTACAAGTCTTGGAACTCCTTTAGCCCTCTTTCGGCAGATGCCGCTAAATGGGCAATCGAGAACAAGCACCTTTTCCCGGTAGGAACAGCAGATCTTAATATTGCCGACTATGCTTCGGCAAGCGATAGCGTTGAAATCGACCTTTTTGGCGACGATGATACGATTATCGCTCCCGAAAATTCTGATCCTATGAATACGGAAGAACAGCAAGCACCTCCTATCGTAGAAGAACCCAACCCCTTGGGTAATGATTTTGATATTACGGCAGAAGAACTTGAAGGTATTGAGTTCGTTCCCACGGCTCAGCGTATGCAAACGATGGCACCGGGTGGAACGGTCAAAAGTGGAAAAATCAACTTTAAGACAATTCTTGTAAAAGGATTGCTTTGGGCGTTGATTGGTGCTTTCCTTGGATTTGGTATTTCCGAACTTACGGATAGCAATTTGACAAGCAACGTAACAGCAGCTTACTTGTCGGGCAACTCCGAGCTTGTTGAATATTACGAGTGTCAAGAAAAAGCTGACGAAGCATACGAAAAGGTTGACGACTACTTCAACAACTATTGCAAGAGAAATGGTATAAACCCCGAAAGCGATGACGCTTTTTCTAAGTGGATACCGAACATGACTTCTTCTGAAGAAGCCGCAGTAGAACGTTGGCTTGAGCTTAGTGATAAAGCAAATGAAGCTCTATACGAAGTCTATGAAGATATAGGCGAAGATGAAGATGAGCTAACCGATATGCTTGCCAACGTAACAAGAGTATCCACCGCATTGTGGTCTGCTGTGATTGCACTTATGCTTGGTTTGTTCCTTGGAATGGGTGAAGGTATCTTCTACGGTTCAAAGGAAAAAGCTATCAAGAACGCGGCAATCGGTGCAGGTATCTCTATTGTAATGGGATATATAAGCGGATATTTGGCTCAATGGATGTACGCCGAAATGCTTGGTGACGATCCCGCGACATTTGCCGCAGCCTTCGTAAGAGGTCTTGGTTGGGCAATCATGGGACTTGGTATCGGTGTTGCGGTCGGTCTTATTAAGCCCGAAAAGCGCCGTATCCTTTTCTGCGGTCTTGGTGGTCTTGGTGGCGGTTTCCTTGGTGGTTTCTTGTTCAACTACGTATTGGAAATCGTACCCAACGATGTTGTTGCTCGTGCAATAGCAATCGTTATTATGGGCGGTCTCATCGGCGTCGGTGTTGGTTTGCTTGAACAGTTTGCAAAGCAGGCTTGGCTCAAAGTTATTCGTGGTGAATTTGAAGGCAAGGAATACCTTGTATTTGCCGGAACAACAAGTATTGGTAATACGGGTAAGAACACTATCGTTCTCTTTAAGGATAAGCTCGTCGGGCCTCACCATTGCGACATCGTTCTTGAAGGTAGCCGATATGTATTGGTTGACCAAGGAACTCCTATGGGAACTGTTGTCAATGGTCAACGCACGACTCGTCAAGTTCTTAAACACGGAGATGCAATCTCCATAGGTAACTCTGTATTGGTATTCAATACAAAATAAATTTATAAACTCTGAGGGTGAGTATCATTATGAAAATTCTAAATAAGGTATTTGCTTTAATGTTGGGGTTAGTAATGATGCTCACCCTTTCAATTAATGTATTCGCTATCGGCTTTGATGCTGAGGAAAGTTATGACTCTGTTTTTGTTATCACGTCGGGAAATTCACTTGGTAGTGGATTTGCCATCGGAGAAAACTGCATTATAACAAATGCTCACGTTGTTGAAAATCCGAGAAACACAAAAATAACTACGTATAGTGGAACAGAATATCAAGCTACTGTTCTTGCTATGAATGAAGATATGGATATTGCCGTGTTATGTGTTGAAGGCGCGACATTCCCATATCTTACTGTTGCCGACTACAACAATTCTAAAATTGGTGATGATGTTTATGCTATTGGCGCACCTAATGGTATGACTTATACATTAACCAAAGGTACTTTGTCTGCAAAGGATAGAGTAATGGGCAACTACACTTACATTCAGCTTGATGCGGCACTTAATCACGGCAATAGCGGCGGCCCGCTTCTTACAGACTCGGGCGCAGTTATTGGCGTAAACTCAATGAAGCTCAATGATAGCGAGGGCATCGGACTTGCCATACCAATGACAACGGTCTGCGCATATTTGAGTTCAATAGGAATTGACATTGACACAAACGGTAACGTAGTTGGAAATGTCGGTTCATCTGATATTGAAGGCGACACAAGTGGCGGTGATACAAGTGATGTTCCTAACGGCGGAGAAAACTCCGGTTCTAACAATGTTGAATACATCACCGAAAAAGAACCGCTAAACAAAGTTTTGCTGATATATCTTATTGTATCAGTTGTGGCGAACGTGGTTCTGCTCGCTTGGCTTATGATTAAGTTCTATGGAAATAGAAAACCTAAGCTGACCGACAAAGACCGAACAGATTTTGATATTGATATATTGGAGTGAAAGTATGGCTAAGAAAAAAACAACGGCAACGAAAGCAAAAGAAACAGAGCAGCAGTCCGTCCTCCTTTCGTCTTTGCCTCAAAACATCTTAAAAATCGGCGGACACGTTGAAGAAGATAAAAACATCTATATTTCCCAATCAGCATACAAAGCAATCCACAACTTTACCAAGGATAAACTTGAAAACGAAAGTGGCGGAATGCTTATGGGTTACACGCTCGAGGGCGCAGGTAAAACCAACATTATTATTGACGGTTTTATTGAGGGCAAGCACAGCGAAGCAACCCCTACAACCTTGAAATTTACTCACGAAACGTGGGAGTACGTACATTCAGAAGCAGATAAAAAATATCCCGAATACAAAATTATCGGTTGGATACATACCCATCCGAGTTTTGGTATTTTCCTTTCTGAGTACGATAAATTTATACAGCAGAATTTCTTTAATGGCGAAAACCAAGTTGCATACGTCGTTGATCCTATTCAGAAAACCGAAGGTTTCTATTTTTGGATTAACGGAAAAATTGAAAAGTGCGATGGGTTCTATATTTACGATAAAACAGGAACTCCTATCGTAATCGAGAATGAACAGCCCGAAGAAGAAAAGAACACTTCCTCTGCACACATAGTTCCTCAAAAGAAATCTTGGAAAGACTATCTTTTAGTAGCAACCTCGCTTTTGATGGTTATTATGCTCTTTATAACCCTTTCTTTAAGCGGAAAACTTTCCGATCTTGAAAATGATACAAATAAAATCATTTCCGAGCAGAAATCGGCAGAAACATATATTTCTTCCTTGCTCACCGAAATTAGCAGTTTGAAGCAGAAGCTGAATGGCGCGCAGACCGATATTGATAGCCTTCAGACGGCACTTGAAGAAGCTAAAACTTCTATTGGCAATGTACAGACTTCCATTGACAATAACAATCAAGCCACAGAAGATAGCAAGTATAATTGTTTAATAATTTTCTTGAACCACGATGGAACTTTAATTTCGGAAACTGAATACAAATTTGGAACAAAAATTACACCTCCCGCAACACCTACCAAAGCATCTGATAACACCTATAACTATGTGTTTGCAGGTTGGGATACAACACCTTCTCTCGCACTTGGTAATACTGTTTTCAAAGCTACTTATACCTCTGTTCTTCGTGAATACACGATTAAGTTCGTTGATGTGGACGGCAACACTATTTCCGAAACGAATTATCATTACGGTGATACCGTCAATGTTCCCACTTATACGGCTACCAAAGAGTCTGAAGAACCTAACTCTTACAACTATGTTGTAACTTGGGATAAGAGTGTAACGAACGTTACGGGCGACGCTACCTATACCGCAGTATTTGAGAAGGATTACATCGAATATACCATTCGCTTTGTTCGTGACGACGGTTCTCTCATTGAGGAAAAGACATACCATTACAACGATACTATTACTGTTGCTGATCCTACCAAGGCAAGCACAGATACCCACACCTATGCGTTTACGGGATGGGATAAGGAATTTGCTCCCGTAACCGAAGATACCGAATATGTAGCAAACTTTGAAGCGACACCTATACCCGCTACCCCGGAAGGTGAAGGAGAAGAAAACAACGGAGGTGCGTAACCTTGAATAAGTACAAAGGAAAAATCTGTCCTTTCAGCAAGACATCATTTCTTGAAGATGATGAAGTTGTAGTTTGTGATATATGCGAGATGCCGCACCATAAAGATTGTTGGTTTGAGAACGGTCAATGTACCACGTTTGGTTGTACGGGCAAAATCAAGGATTTATTGCCTTTTGATCAAAATAGTGCTTCCGTTGCAACTCCTACTCAATCGCAGGCACAATCGCAACCCCAAGCGCAGGCGACATTCGTGCCGCCTGCTCAATCCCAAGCACAAGCCGCATTTGTTCCACCTGCTCAGCCTCAGCAGACCTATTCTGCACCCGCAGCACAGCCTCAACAGCAACAATCTTTTGCTTTCTGCATTTATTGTGGAAATAAGTATGTTGTTGGCGATATGTTCTGCCGCAAGTGTGGAAAGAAGATCCCAAATGCAGCTCCTATCAGCAAAGAGGAACAAGATAAGCGTGATTACGAGCAAGCCGTAAAACTGCTTGAAGCTCAGCGTTTTGATGAAGCATTACAGATTTTCACAAAGTTAGCCGATTATAGCGACTCTAAGGAAAAAGCAAAGCTCTGTGTTCAAGGAAAAGAAAATGCAAGAAAAGAGCGTTACAGTATGAACAACAAGTATATCGGCAAAACTTGCCCGTTTTGCAAAGCACCTTTTACCGAATACGATGATATTGTGATATGTAGTCAATGCGATATGCCCCATCATAAGGATTGTTGGGTAGAAAACGGAGGATGCACTACCTTTGGTTGCCTTGGCACAATAAAAGCCGTTGACTCCAATGGTAGAGCTGACTCCGTTACATCTGAACAATTGGATTTTGAACCATTGTTTGAAGAACCTGCTCCGCAACCTCAGACACAACAACGTCAGCAACAAAGCATTATTTATTGCACAAGATGTGGCAATCCTAATAACGCTGAAGGATCTTTCTGCGGAAAATGTGGTAGTCCTTTGAGAACTACCACACCGCCGCCTAATTATTCTAATCAGCAACAGACTTATACACAACAGACGCAGTATTCTCAGCCATACACGCAGCAACAGTATTCGCAACAGCAATATAATCCCTACGGACAACAAACTCAATCTCAGTATCATAATCCCTATGGTTTTACACCAAGAGCCGATGGTAATGATGCTCGTATGCAGTTTGTAGGTCAGAACCAAGCCTATTATGCTCCAAGATTTAATACGATGACCACCCAAAACAAGAAAGCAACTTGGAATTGGTGCGCATTTTTCTTTACACCTTTTTGGTTTATTTATAGAAAAATGTATGATTGGGGAGCCGGCATATTAGTTGGCACATTTATCCTTTCCTTGATCCCGAGCTTGTTTGTGTCATTCTTACTTATCGGTGGATACATAACGTTAGGGATAATGGCAAACTACATTTATATGAAAAAAATTGATACTCTCGTAGCACAGAGTTCAACAATGCCCGATACTGCAAAATTCCAATTCCTTGCCGAAAAGGGCGGCGTAAATAAAAAAGCTACAACTTGGG
>JGI24502J29692_10025914_pt1 | contig 10526 bp, 4 predicted proteins | sample BioPla3RNA1_FD_29692 | JGI IMG/M metagenome (IMG submission 29692)
CAGAGTTTGAACCCTTGACACAAACCCGTTTGTTAACCCAAGATGTAACGGCAGGCGACGAAACCGAAATTCTCGATCCCCAACCTAATTTGTTGAAAAACGCTATTGTCGAAAGCATTAAGGGTGTCAGTATCGTCCAGAGATTAAGGCCAGGCGAAACAAGTCTTACTCTCGTCCAGGGCAATGTTTACTTCGTTGTATCTGCTGTCGCTAGTCAGATTTCAGACGGCAACCAAACGGTAAGTCTGTCTGACGGATATGCCAAGTTTACCGCATTAAATAACGCGACCTATTCGCTTGACTTTACGGACAACAAAACAATGGTATTCGACCTGTCGGCAATGGGAATGACGGATAAGACCGTTGACGAACTCTATCATCTGCTTGGATATGACTACTATCCTTTTGGCATTACCACAGCTAATCCGCAAGTTATGCATAGTGTGGGCGATAACTTGTTTGATTGGGAATATTTGTATAGTGCATTAAAAGAGATAGACGAGGATAATGTGGAAATTGTAGTGAAAGATGGGCGAAGATGTTTAAAGATAACAGACCCAAGACCCTACTATCAGTATGGCGTTAAATTATATGAGGGCGCTTTCACACCTGGTGTTACGTATAGAGCGTTATCTGAATCACTCAATGTGGGAGAGTCAGAATATAGCGGTTTTACTTTAAGGTTTTATTACACTGATGGATCTTATTTTGGTTTTCTGAATCTCTCTGCTTCTCGAGAATGGAAAAGCGAAAGCACGGTGTCAACAAGTGAAAAAAATATTTCTCATATAGGAGTGGGTTTTGGGGCGTCTACTGTTTCTGTTTACATTAACATTGACAAACTCGCTCTTTACCATGTATCCAACCCAGAAACCGAATATCTCCCTTATAAAGAAGATAGCCTTGAAATACCGCAAGTCTTAGATGAATATCCTGCGTTGCCAAATGGTGTGGCGAATGAGATCATACTTGATAAAGGCATCGCGTTGCGAAGAATAGGAAAAATAGTGCTAAATGGAACGGAAAGTTGGAATAGATATGGCAGCAACGAAACAAGTGAATGGCTAACTATTGCTTTTAGGTATGAAAACATTTTAGAAAATTTTGATGTTAGAAGTACGGATACTACTACTGCAATAAGCTCACATTTTCTCCAAAGACGAGGGAGCCAAAACGATCCTAATGAAGATTGGGAATGTTTCTTCATTAGCGAAGGGGGTTATTTATATGTTAGAATTTTTAAATCAAGACTAGATAATTTTGATGAAGGTTGGACTTCTACTCAAAAAAGTAATGCTTTCAAACAATGGCTTGTCAATCAACATGCAGCAGACACCCCACTTACTGTCTATTATCAACTTGCTCAACCTGAAATTGTTACTTTTGAACCTGTATCTAACACGATACAATGCTGGAACTACGGTAGGGAAAGCGTGATCGGCGGTCCTGTCAATATCACAATCACCTACCCGATTAGCCTGCTTTTGCAGACGAATACCAATACCGACATTTTAACCGAACATAAAAAACGGTTAAACAACACCGAAGAAAAACTCGCCAACAAGGTAGACAAAGTCTCTGGAATGAGTCTGTCGAGTAACGACTTCACCGATACTTACAAACAACAGATAACAAAAAACGAGAACGATATCATTACGATAAACTCGACTTTAACACGAAAGGCTGATTTGGGACCTGACGGTAAGGTTCTCCCAGAACAAATGCCGGATATTTCGATTACCGATACTTATGTTGCTGCAAGTCAGGTCGAGATGCTAAGTCTTGACGCCCAAACAGGCGATATTTGTATTAGGTATGACTTGGAGGCACAGGATAAACCAAGCGTTTACATTCTCAAAGGTTCTGATCCATCGCAGTTAGGCCATTGGGCACTTCTGCCTGTCCCTGCCGATAATGTCTTGTCTGTCAATAGCAAGACCGGCATTGTCGAATTAACACAAGACGATATCGGTTCAGGCGTATATAATAAAGTCTTTACGGGAATAGAGAAGACAAAGTTATCGAATGTCCTTTACGAAACGGTTTTATACGAAAATGCAAGCGGTTTGTATGTCGACACAGATGACGAAGAAGGGGTTTATGCAGATCTCAATGTATCCGGAGATCCGGACCAATTCTCCGCAATTGTAATAGAATGGGCACCTCCAAATAGCCCACATATATCATATAGAGGCGAATTCAAATTCAAATTCACGACTCTTTCAGTACCAGGTGTTGAAAGTAAAACCATTTGGTCCACTGCATATGAAATTCAACAATTATCATTCCAGTTTCGGTTTTCCGAATCTACCGGTGACTGGTATATTATTTTTTACCCTGCTATGGTTGTTGAGCATCGTAATGATGGTGTTGACTGGAGTTTTGACATTTACCCAAGTCCTTACCGTATCTACCGCATACTTGGGTATAAGAAATGAGGTGATAAAATTGAAAAAAACAATTAAGTTTAGTCTTATCTTTTTAACTGTTTTTGTTGTTTTGCTTTTTTCAAATATTCTTGTAGTCTATGCCGCTAGCGGACAAGAAATCGTTGAAGATACTCGTTCAAGTTTTCAAGTGTTCTGGGACGAGTTCATAAAACCCAAGTTACTTGACGCCGCTTTCCAAAGCGCTGTTTTGTCGGCAATTGTCGCTATCGTGCTGAATTGGCTGAAAAAGTCTAGGAAAAAATTGGAACAAGTCGGTAAGCAATACGGACTTACAAACGAACAGATACTTTCGATTATCAATTATCTAAAAAACAATGTTGTAAAGGAAAAACTTGATCCTTACATTCTAACGCTTATAAATGCGTTAGAACAATTCGATAATTGGGAAGAACGAATAGATCAGTTCATGCAGGCAGTAGACGGAAAAATCGCTTTGCTCGTTGACAATCAAGAAACGATTTCTAAAATGCTAAAACTCGCTTATACGAACGATAAAGAACTCGTCCGTTTAGGCGTTGCGAAAGAGATTTCCAAACTTGCCAATAAACAAAGCAAGGGAGAGAAAGAAAATGCAAAAGCAACAGCAGATAAAGCAAACTCGAAAACCACCTAATCCTTGCAAAAGGGTTAGGGTTTGGAAAACCTTAAATGTCTTTGTCGCCCTAGCGCCTTTAATCGCATTAGCAACGGTAAATTGGAAACACTACTTTGAAATGGCAACAAATAAAACCTTTACTAATGTCGTGGGGTTTGCTTCCCTTTCTGTCTTTATCGGCGCAATAGTCATTAAAAAGACAAGTTTTTTAAAAGGTGTTTGGGGTTTCCTGCTTGTATCACTTATCCTTGAGTGTCTGCATTTCATTATCCAAGATATTCGTATTATAAGCTGGGCGGCGACGCTTGGAATGGCTGTATCGCATTTCTGGACTAACCCAAAGGTTTTCAAATGGGAAAAAATCAGAGATAAGAAAGAGAGCGCCTTAATTACAGCCGAAGCAAACGCCAAAGTATTTGAAAAAGCGTTCGAGAAAACAACATCGGTAAGAAGCGGGAGAGTGTAATGATTTATGAAATCTTATAAATTTACCCAATTCTTACAAAAAAATATGTTCCCAATAATAATTGCGCTTGTCGGAACGGTTTATATCCTTACGGGTTTGTCAAGAATTATAAGAACAGGCGATACCGTCGGGGAAATAATCGCAAACAGCGCCTTAACAACCATTTTAGGTTGGTTCATATCGGCTATGTTCGGACAACAAGCAATCGTCGACGCTTTCGATCACGAAGATATTATTAACGCTCTTAACACTTTAGCAAAAGAAATCGAAAGCATTGACCCACATATTAGAAAGCTTGATACGTTCTGCGAATACGAAAATAGACAAAAAATGATAAGACGCAGGACAAGGATATTGGGGAAAGCGGGTATTACTTACGAAGAATTTGAAAAAGGCCTTGTTAAGAAACAATTAACTAAAAGGCAATGGAAAACCGTCAAGAAAGCCCAGAAAATAGGATACGGTTATTTGACTTCCGACTGGCTTTTGTCGGACATCGAAGAAGCCGAAATAAGAGATAAGAAACCCGAAAACGTTCAAGTCTATTCGTTTAGAAAGAATGTGTATAACCTTATTACAAAAACCGTTATCGGCATATTAAGCGGGATATATGTTCTAGAACCGTTATTGCATGGTGTTAATTGGAATATTGTTATTTGGCGTTTGTTTTTCTTTGGAATGTGGATATTATTCGGTTATGTCCGTTACGGCGCCGATTTCAACTACATTACAAAAACATACCGAAAAACGATAGTTATGAAAACAACCGCTATCGTCAAGTTCAAATGCTCGCTTGTAGAACAACCAGAATTGTATGGAACTATCCCCTCTCCTACAAAAGACGAACAACCGATTACCCAACCAAAAAAAGATAATCTTCTCACAGAAGAGATAATAAGAAAGGAGGCTGAACCTGATGCAGAAGTATTACGAACTGATAAGGCGATATCAACAACCGCAGTTTAAATATAACCAACCGCTCGGCGCAACAACTCCTATGGCAAATCAAAACCTCATGGAAAATTACGCCGATATTATGAAAAGACTTAATGAATTGTATTCCGCCAAATACGGACCTAATCGTTATGACATCTCAAGAGGTTGGGCGGGGCAAACTGCCTCGCCCTTGCCAGGTTGGTCTGATCTGCAAGAACAACAAGCATTAGGAACTTATGGAAAACTAGCAACCGACTTATCTAATGTGGAAGCCGGACTGAACGCTTATAACCTGCTTATGCAGGGAAGAAGTCGAGGGTTAGCTCAAGCCGACATTGTCCGAGAACAAGCCGAAAAATATTTGCCCCAACTTATGAGAATGCAGGGTTTAGGCGGCGTTGGAAGTAGCGAAAGCTCTCTTGTTGGTATAGGAAACATCTATCAAAGGCAACTCGGTAATATAGAACAAGCCACTACATCGGAATTGCAAAATATGCTTCAGGCATACGCCCAAGCCCAACGAGAAAGTGATATAGCCTATTCAGCGGAACAACGGAATATATTACAGGATTATCAAAACATGGCAGCCGCCAAAGTTGAGGCCCTACTTAATACTACAACAGATCCGGATACGATGGAAACCATTCTGGAAAAATATAAAAATGATTTGTCTCCTGAAATGTATGACTATTTTAAATTCTTTATCGGCGTAATCAAAAAAGAATTAGACGAACAAAAGGAAGGCGAGTTTACGGAAAAAGAAGACAAAAACAAGAAAACACCTACCGCAACCACGCCATCTTCTGGAGAGCAAAAAAAGGAATCCCCTAAAGAACTGACAAAAAAAGAAATAGAAAAAATGAACAAAGAATTCATGGACCGCATAAAGAAGGAAGCACGGAAAAAACAGAAAAAAAAGATTGAAGACTGGCTTGCAAGCTTTGTAGAGAAAGGTAGCTCTTTGGCGGACAGTTTACGCGGAACTCGTTGGTAAATTATAATTTAGAAGGGAGAACTTATTATGACCGTCCCAAAATTTAAAACATATTCCCTTAGCAATTTATATAAAAGTCCTTCATCTTCTTACCGACCAAGATTAAGATCAATTAAAGATATACAAGCCGCCTTGGAACAAGAAAGATTAAAACAAGAAATGGAAGAATATCAGAGACAGCAACAGGCATTGGCAGAGTTACAATATCTCAATTACTTACAACAACAAGAAGAAGCAAAAGCGGCTCAAGAAGAAAGGAAAAACGCTGACTTTTTCAAACGAACAGGTCATACTTTGTTAGATGTCGGCGGACATATTGCCGGCGGCGTTTCAAGAGGTATTGAAGGCGTTGTCGATTATTTAGGCGGTCTTACAGGTTTGATGAGCGAAGAACAGATCGCACACGATTGGACAAGCAAGAATATCCTGCAACCGTTAGAATCGCAGATAGAACACTCCTATATTTACGATTTAAGTCCAACAGGACAGACAATAATAAGAGGCGTTGCAGAAGGTGTTGGACAAATGCTTCCGGCTATTGCCGCTACATACTTAACGGGCGGTGGTTCTTTAGCATACATGACAACATTTGGGTTAAGCGCCGCAGGAGGCGCAACCCAAGAAGCGTTACAGGAAGGCGCAACAAAAAAACAAGCCCTTGCTTATGGTGCATTGAGTGGTTTGAAAGAGGTAATGATTGAAAAATTGTTTAGTGCCGGCGGGCAAAAATTAGCGAATGTTACGGGTTTAACAGATAACGTCATTGCAAAACTGCCGGGTAAAACCTTGCAAACTATCGCCAACATAGCCGGTGAAGGTCTGGAAGAAGTCGCCGCCGATTTGGTCGATCCATTCCTAAAACAATGGACTTACAAAAAAGGCGAACCAAGAGACCCTTACGACCTTGAAGAAATGGGTTTAAGCTTTGTTATCGGTTCTCTTACCGCAGCCGTGTTCGAGGGCGCCAATGTCGTTATTCAAAAAGGCACAAACGCTGATATAGGTGAGATTTTAACCGAATATGACAATATAAACAAAATGAACCAAGCTAAAGCCGAAGACGGTATTTTGACTGAAGCAGACATTGAAGAAGGTGAAAGGTTGAAAGGTGAGCTTGCGGCCGCGTTGCAACGGAAACTCAATAGAATGAGTTTCCCAAAACAAGTTGAAATCGCCAGTAAATACGGCGAACATGAATTGTTTGTCGATTACCATCCCGAACAACCTGACGCAAGAATAGCCGCAAAACCTTTTGAGCCTTCGATTGAAAAAGAAATCGGCGGCGTGGTTCAGGACTTGCAGACAGGCAAAATCACATCAAAGGAAGGCGAAGAAATCGCTATCCAGGCTACTTTCGATGTCAGCCAAGTTGACGAAACCACTCAACAGAGAATAGCCGGTATTTCAAAATTCGCCCAAGATGTAAAGGCGAAGTATAAAAACGCCCCAGACATTGTTTTTGACAATTCGCTTGACGAGAATACGAACGGCTTTTACGATCCCAAAAATAATGTCATTCGCATCAACCCAAACGCCGAAAACTCTTATCAACGACTTCTCCAACACGAACTGAACCATTACTTCGAGAACACAAAAGGTGGAAACGAGTATCGAGAGTTTGTGCTGAACGCCTTAAAAGAAGAAGGCAGTTACGATAGCGAATACGCTAAAATAATGGAAACTTACGCTTCCTTGCTTGAAGGCAAGACTGAGACCGAAAAAGTTTCGTTTATCGAAAAGGAAATGTCCTCAAGATATTCCGAACGGCTTTTTAAAGACGAGGCAAGCATAAAACGGCTTGTTGAGAAAAAACCTAGTTTGGCAAAGCGAATTTGGGAATTTATAAAAGACTTGATCGCAAGGTTGAAAGGTGAAAGCAAAGAACTCCGGACTTTAAGACAGGCTGAGAAACTGTTTGCGAAAGCTTTGGAAAGCGCGGAAACAGAAGTTAGAACGGAAATAGATACCGAAGTAAAATACGCCCTTGCTGAAAAAGAAAAAGCGAAACAGCCTGAAACTAAAGAGATGGCTTTTAAGGAAAAAACCAGAGAAACAGCTTTACAGGTTGAGGGAACAGAAGTTAAATCTAAACAAATTCAAACTCTTAAAAAGAAACAACTTGAGGAAGTTTTAAAAACTAATCCAATGACAGACGATTATCATGTTGGAATTAGAACTTTGGAAGATGTAAAAACATTTGGCGAAGTCTTAAACGACAAAGAAAGTTTTGAATGGGGTGATTTTTCTAGAGAACAAGCAAAAGAGGCCTTCAAAAAAGGGACAATAACTGTTTATAGTTCAAAAGATATCAAAAATGGAACTTTTGTTTCAACTTCCTATCAACAAGCACTTGAATACGCAGGCCAAAATAAAAACAAAGTAAATTCTAAAGAGGTAAGTATCTATGATGTGGCTTGGATTAATGGCGACGAAGGGATAATGGCAAAAGTTGATTTAGATATAAATCATTCCAAAACTATTAATATTTCTGCCAATGAAGAAACTACTACTAAAAAGCCTGAAACTAAAGAGATGGCTTTTAAGGAAACGGCTACGCAAGCAATAGAAAAATATGCTAGCAAAGAATTAATGAAACAAATAGAGGATAAAGAGTTCATTTATACCGTTTCCCCGAACATCGAAACCGTCGATAAAGCGAAAAAACTCGTTAAAGATGTTGGGATAGAGACCCAACTTGACGAAGCAATATCCGAACTAGAAGCCATGCATTCCGCCACGAAACAAGCAGAAGTTGCTATCGCTAAAGCAGCTCTTTTAGTGCAAAAAGGTAATGCGGTCGGTTTAAACGCAAAAACCGCTGATCTAATCGCTACTATGGCGGCAACCCTTAACCAGTTAGGTAAAACCACACAGGCCGCAAGCATTATTCAAAAACTTTCTCCCGAAGGTAAGTTCTTAACCTTGCAAAAACTTGCGGGCAAATTCTCGCAAGAGATAAAGACAAAGAAAAGAAGATACGCTCATAGCAAAGAGTTTAAGATCATTAAGCGAGAACGGGAAACAAAGTGGCTGCAGAAAGATATCCAAGTCATTAAAAAACAAAACATCACGAAACTGGAAGTCGATATCAAACTTAAACCCGAATTCCAAGAATCCGGGATCCCGTCGAGGTTTATCAATAATATCGTTCGGCTCACACCCGAAAGCCAAAATTATGTTGATAATCTAACGAGCATCTTTAAGGAATTTGTAAGCGACGAAAATAAAGCAGGCAAATATGCCGAGCAATACGCCGAAGCGGTGAAAAACGATTTGCAGGAACTTAAAAACCGTTACGATAACGATCCCGTTCTTATTCCGGTGCATATGCAAGAAGAATTATCAAAGGCTAAATCGAAAGAAGCGATTGAGGCGATCTCTAAAAAAATAGAACAGTCTTTGAATATGCAGAAGACGGGAGATTTCTGGGACAAAATGACGCAATGGCGATATATCTCTATGCTCTTTAATCCAAAAACATGGGGTAGAAACTATATCGGCAATGTTGTTATGAAAAATGTTGTCAATTTAAAAAACTTTGTAGCGAGAGCGCTCGAGCCAATTATCGTAAAGGACAAATCGAAACGCACCCGGACATTTAAAAAACCATCCGAAAAACTGCTCTTATTCCTTGAAGAACATACGGGCAAGCATTTCCAGGACATAGAAAGCAAGTTCCAAGAAATGAAACCCGGCAAACGAGTTTATGCTTCAAAACCGCTTGAAGCTGTGCGAAAAGCGACGTATTGGGCGTTGGAAACAGGCGACACGATATTCGTTCGAGACAGATATATGCGGGAATTTGCCGAATGGGCGACAGCGAAAGGTTTAACAGCAACAGACTTACAAAACAACCCGAAACTTATGGAACAAGGTAGCGACTACGCTATGAAACAAGCTCTGGAAGCAACGTTCAAAGACAGTTGCCGTTTGATTGAAATAATCAACCGAGAACGCGCGAGAAGCAGATTAGCCGATTTCGCCATTTCCGCAGTTATGCCTTTTACAAAAACGCCGATAAATATTGCCCGACGCGGTCTTGAGTATTCGCCGTTAAGCATTATCAAAGCAATGAGAGACTACAAAAAGGTCAAATCCGGTGAGATAACTGTTTCCGAATGGGTAAACACGATGTCAAAAGGTTTGACCGGCTCGGCAATTTTATTCTTGGGAATGTTCCTTGCAAGTACCGGTCTAGTTAAAGGCGGCGCAGATGAAAATAAAAAAGCGGCCTCTTATGAAAAAGCGCTTGGTATGCAGCCGTTTTCGATCGAAATCGCCGGCAAGTCTTATACTCTTGATTGGGTTCAACCAACAGCTATTCCTTTCTTTACAGGCGTAGAGATATACAGGGCATTGTCACAAAAAGACCAAGCCGATTACTGGGGCATGATAGGCGCCTATACGACGGCTCTCGATCCCTTAACCGAAATGTCGTTCCTGCAAGGAATAAACCGCGCGTTGTCTTCTTATGATGACAACAAGATTGCCGGGTTTGCTGTTGCTTCCATGCAATCCTTCTTGGCGCAGTTCTTTCCGACGTTAGGTAGTCAAATCGCCAAGGCTATAGACGATACCAGAAGAACCACAGGAACAACCGGCAAAGGTTATTCCAGAAAAGTAAAACAATCCATAAACTACTTTAAATCAAAAATTCCTTATTACGCCCAGCATTTACAACCTTATGTTAATGTCTGGGGAGAAGAAGAAGTAGATACGAACTGGATAAACAGAATAATGGAAAACTTCGCTTACCCGTTCTGGGTTAGCGAGATTGAGAAAACGCCCGTTGACGAGGAAATTTTAAGACTTTACACAGCTTACGGTAATACCGAGGTTTTACCAAGTATCCCGAATTATTATTACACCAAAGACGGCGTAAGAATAGACATGACGGAAGAAGAATATACCGAGTTCAAAAAGAAAGTCGGCAAGTTTTCTTACGAACAATTACAAGCGATTATTTCCTCTAATTTTTATCAGGAATTAGACGACGAAAATAAGGAAAAAATCATTAAGAAAACATACGAATATGCTAGGGAATTTGCAAAAGGCGAAAGGGTGTTTTACGCATATCAGGCTTTG